>WFLX010329947.1_pt1 | contig 100462 bp, 126 predicted proteins | sample 4967041 | NCBI WGS metagenome assembly WFLX01 (sample SAMN12857096, study PRJNA449069) | gut metagenome | isolation source: stool from male and female vole | host: Microtus ochrogaster | place: USA:Florida | collected 2017
CCGCCGCCGATCACGGTCTCCCCATCCAGCACATAGATTCCCTCCGTATTAAACGCGTAGTTGATATATGTAGTGGCAAGATACGTGACCTTGGATGCGTTGATATCCGTGACCGTATAGTCGGACAATTGCTGCAGCGCGGTGATTGGAAATGTAATATCCTCTTTTGTCATTTCAATCGCCTGCCTCGCAAATGCATTCAGATATTGCTTCTGCCTCGCCAGCCGCATGGATGCGCTGTCAAATATTTCCACATCCCTGTACTGCAGATAATAATAAGCGTCCATCCCTTCCAAGGTAACGGTATTTCCCATCCCTTCCGCGATGACTTCGGTTCCCCAAGGGACATTTTCCATAACCTCCAGCCGGACGCCTCCCACGCTGTCATTTAAGATCGGCACGGCAGCCATATTCATGGCAATATATCCGTGGATCGGCAGTCCGTAAAACAGTCCGGATACCGCCTTCACCTGACGCTCGCAGCTGTCCTCCAGCCCGGAACCGTATCCATGCTGCAGACACACCTGCAGCAGATCGGTACGCACAAAGTTGTTATCACTGTCATAAACGTCTATCTCCGTCATGGAGTTACGGTTGATGGCAATCAACTGTATCTCCTTGATATGCGGATTGATCACGGCAAGAAAAAGCGTATCCGCCTGTCCGCCCATGATATAATCCGTCACCTCGTCCGGTTCCGGCAGCTTTTCCAGACTGTCAACACCCATCACAAGAAACGTCAGGATGTCTTCGTTATATGCATACGCTTCTCCCTGATACATGATCACAGGTTTGTCATATTCTCCTTCCGGCGCCGCCTCCAGTTCGGGCAGATCAGGAGCCTTCGCCGATGCACCGATCACAAGCTCGACTTTTCCCATACCCCGCACAAATAAAAAGATGGCAGCCGTAGCAATGCATATAATACTTAGGGTCTTTATCGTCCGCATCAGTACCCTGATAATAAATCTACCTAGCTTCATCCAATAACACTCCCTGCACCAGATATCTTTGATTTGGTGCATTTCTGATACATGTTGACAAGGTCAGCACCCGGTCATCCGCCGTAAATTCATACGATTCCACCGCATTATCCTTATCTCCCGTCAGGCGCAGAGTATCGGAAAGATACTCAACCCAGCTTTCATCATCCCACGCATGCCCGTAGATGATATGCGCATTGCTTCCCTCATAGGCCGCAAAGATCTCATAGACCTTGATGTCGTCCGGCAGATAGATGAAGATATACCTTGACTCTTCAAACACAGCTCTGTCCTCAAATCTATGAAGGCTGCCAAATCCGCTGCCATCCCTCATGTTATGTCCGTAAATCACCGTCATCCGGTCCGTAAAATCCTGACCGTTGCAGGAACCCTCCGTATAGATGCCGCCCGGATATCCCATGGTGCCGTTCAGATTATAATTCAGATAATGTGAATCATCTGTCGGATGCTGCACAACGGGGTCGTCTACATCCGTCCCCGGTACATAAAGCCATGCGTAAATGTCTTCATTTACTTCTGTCCTAAGCTGTTCAAAGTCCAGATTTTTTTCCGGAACGGTGATTCCATAAGTATCAAAATATGCCTGATATTTTTCCTCTATGGTATATTGCTCCCAGGGCTTTTCGTCTTCCACGTCTTCTTCCGGCGCTGTCTCAGATCCCGCCGTATTGTCAGACACCTCTTCCGGCGGCGTCCCTTCCATCCCGTTTACTTCCTCCGAAAGATCCTCTCTCTGATCCTGTGCCTGCTTCCCGACGAGATAGCCGCGCAGCCAATATCCCCCAAAAAACATCGCTGCCGCCAACAGGAGAAACGCTGCTGCCAGCCATATTTTCCTGCCTTTTTTTCCCTGTCCCATCAGCAGTCCTGTCCTTCCGTCATCGCCTTCATCTTCTCATACACATCCCGCATCACCTGATCCGTCCGGCTTCTTGAAAATCCCATTGCGATCTCCCTGCTTTTCTTTCCCATCACAGCCGCCTGATCCGGATGTTCCATCACCGTTTTCATTGCAGCAACATATGCGTCAATATCCTTCGGCTTACAGAGGATCCCGTTATCAAAGACATATTCCCTGGTTCCCCTGTTATCGCCCGCGATCACCGGCAGACCGCACGCCATGGCTTCCAGCGCCGCCATTCCGAGCCCTTCCCTGACAGACGGAAACAGGAAACAGTCTGCGCTCCGGTAATACCGCTCGATCTCCGTACAATATCCCGGAAGAAGGATCCTTCCCGAAAGCGAAAGCTGCCCGATCAGGCGTTCCAGTTCCTTTCGTTTTATCCCTTCTCCACAGATAATCAGCTTCGCCCGCTCACAGTTCAGCTTTGCAAACGCTTTGATCACTGTCTCATGGTTCTTATTCCCATTCAGTTCCCCGACGGACAAAAACAGGTACTCTTCCTCTGCAACGCCCAGCGCCTTTCTGTACTGCTGCCGCCGCGCCGGATCAGGCGTAAACCGCTGCGTATCCAGACCGACACCGGGAATCATGGCGGTGCATCCGTTCTTTCTGAGACGGAAATGTTCGGAGAGCGCCTTATCTTCATGGTTGATCGTGATCAACTGGTCCGTCCTGTATGCCAGCAGCCGTTCCGCCGGATAAAAGACCATCCAGTTGATCCACGGCGCTTGTTTATAAAAGTGGAAACCGTGCGCCGTATAAATAACATATGGTTGATGAATCCCGGTCATCCTGCCCAGGACACCGCCCACCGGATTATGGCAATGGATGATCCTGATATGTTCCTCTTTCACCAGCCTCATCAGCCGCCGCAGCGCAGCCAGATTCGCAGTCACTGCCAGAGGACTTTTCTCGATGGGTATCGGATGGCAGACGATTCCCTGCTTCTCCAGTTCCTCCCTGTCGCACTCATATACCGTCTTTTCAAAGTTAGAGGCATAATGAACCGTATATCCCATCTCCTGCAGCATCCTGACATCCTGCATCAGAAATTTCGGCAAAAATCCACCGATTGTAGTTATCAGCAGTATGTTCATTGCTGTCCGTACTCTTTATCCAAGTATTTTCCTTTCATTTTATGTAAACTGTATAATTACCGGCAGACTGCAAATACTAAATATAGTACGGCGCAGATAAAATCGTAGAATTAGTTATTCTGCGAATATGTATCATCCAGGCAGTTCTGCGCTTGGTTTACTTGATTTCTATGGTTTACTGAAATTCCAAATTTTTGCAACTTATGTTAAGTATAACATATCGCCATTTTTTGTCAACAAAACACGAGAAATAATTAACTTTATTATAATTTATTATGTTTTTAAGTGTGTAATCAGACTTAAAACAACCAATAAAGGGTCTAAAAAATGGTCAGAAAGGAGAAGAAATGGCAAGAAGAGGAGAAAACATACGCAAAAGAAAGGATGGCAGATGGGAGGGACGGTACAGCATACTTACCGAAGAGGGGAAAAAGACGCGTTCCGTCTATGCCAAAACATATGCCGAAGTCAAGGAAAAGCTGCCTTATGCAAAAGCAGCGGAAGAGGCAAAGCAAAAATCCATGGCGTTGATCTCCCCGGCAAAAAAAAGCAGGTTTCGGGATGTTGCCCAGGAGTGGCTTCAGGATATTTATGAAAAAAGAAAGTATTCCACATATGTAAAATACAGCAAAACCTATTACAAGTATTTATCAGAACTGGACGGCGTGATCTTTGCGGAATTGTCGGAGCGTATCATCCTTGATGCGCTTACCGGATTAAATGCGCAGGATTCGCAGGCATTGAGACACTCTGCTTATGGCGTTCTCAATCAGATCATTAAGTATGGGAATAAGAAAGGCGGATACCAGGTAGCGACGTTAGCCATAACGCGAAAAAACAGCAGGAACAAATCCATTGAAACCTTTAATGTTTCCGAACAGCAGAAGCTGTTTAAGCACCTTTATGAAAGCGCGGATGCCTATAAAAAAGGAATTCTGCTCTGTCTGTTTACGGGACTGCGGCTGGGGGAGATCTGCGCGTTAAAATGGACGGATATAGATTTTGAGGCAAAACTGCTGCATGTCAATGCTACCGTGCAGCGGATCGCTGCAGAAGGGCATCCCACAAAGACGATCCTGTATGAAGGTCTTCCAAAAAGTGAGTCTTCCATCCGGGAGATCCCGCTTTCCGACAGCATCATTGCAGTGCTGGGATCCATCTCACACCGCGGAGCTTATGTGTTGAACGGGGATCGTCCGATGGAACCCCGCACTTATGAAAATAAATTAAAGAGATATCTGGAAGAGACCGGCATTATGCCGCGGAATTTTCATACGCTGCGCCACACGTTTGCTACCAACTGTATCGAAAGCGGAATGGACGTAAAGAGCTTGAGCGAGATCCTTGGTCATGCGGACGTACAGCTCACTCTGAATAGATATGTGCATCCTACCATTGAAGCCAAACGCCGCCATATGGAAAGCCTTTGCTCTGTTTGTGGTCATTTTCTGGGTCAATGTTCCTGATAAATCTTAAAAATACAGATATTGGGGAGATAAAATCGCAGAATAACTAATTCTGCGAATATTTTTTACTGACAAAATCCCCGCCGGCATACATTAAATTTCTTCTTATAATCGAGTAGGGGAATGACCTTCTCCCCTACTCGCTGCGTCAGCAGCAAACTTCCATGTGCGGGCCTGTGCATAAATAAAAAGACCTTCCGTCAACAGAAGGTCTTTTTGCTCTTTATATATGCAGTTTCTGATATCCCCATACCAAGCCTATGCTTCCGCCGATTGCTTCGCCTGCCCGTCGGAAACGATATTATTGATCCAGATGCCCTTTTTCACTAATATAAACCCGATAACGCATTTTATGATATCAATCGACTGCACGCAGGCATACATCGGGATCAGGGAAATGGCGGTATATCTGCTGAGCACATAAGCCAGCGGATAAGCGATCACCCAGAGATATACGCTGTCGAACAGGAACGTAATGATTGTCTTTCCGCCAGAACGCAGCGTGAAATACGACGCGTGCATAAACGCCCAAACCGGCATAAACACTGCGGATACCCTGAGATATTCGGCTGCCAGCCGCCTGACCTCGTCGGTCGTCTTGTATAACTGAGGGAAAAGCGGCGCGGTAAGATATAAAATGACCCCCAGAGGGATACAGAGTGTGACGCAGAAGGTGATGAGCTTTGTATCTGTATCCCTTGCCTCCTTAAACTTTCCGGCTCCCAAATACTGTCCCACAACGATCGCGATCGCGTCACCAAACGCGATAAAGCAGATATTGAAGATATTGGATACGGTGCTTGCTATGTTACCAACGGCCACCGCTTCAAAACTTCTCACGGAATAGCATTGATTGATCATTGCTATTCCGGCAGCCCACAGCACTTCATTTACCATCAGAGGAGTACCACGTCTGATGATCTGTCCGCATAAAGCAGCCGGAACCCTCCATGAGGAGAATGCCCGCACGATAAACGGCATCCGCCCCGTATGGCGGTGCGTCCATATGATCACGATGGCCGCCTCCACATATCTGGATATGACAGTCGCGATCGCCGCTCCCGCAGCGCCAAGCATGGGACAACCGAATTTTCCGAAGATCAGGACGTAATTCAGCGCCAGATTTACAAAGACCGCCACTATGCCGGCAATCATGGGCACTACCGTCTCGCCGCACTCCCGCAGAGTGCCGACATATGCCTGCTCTATGGCAAACGGAAGCAGTCCAAAGCAGATGATCCAAAGATACTGTTTGCCGCAGCGCAGCGCCTCCTCTATCGACAAGCCCTTATCCTCTCCCTGAAGGTACATCGCAATCAGATCTTCTCCAAAGAAGGTTAAGATCAAAATACTTCCAAGGGTGAGCAATGTAGCAATATAAAGCTTAAAGCGGAACGTATGCCGGATGCCCTCGTGATCCTGTTTCCCATAAAACTGCGCCGTAAAGATCCCCGCGCCCGATACCGCGCCAAAAATAGCCAGATTATAAACCAGCAGCAGCTGATTGATAATGGCGATGCCGGACATCTGCTCCGTTCCGATCTGCCCCACCATGATATTATCCAGCAGACCTACAAAATTGGTGATCCCGTTCTGGATCATAATGGGAACCGCCACTCCCAGCGTCATTCTGTAAAACTGCTTCGTGCCAAAATATTTCTTTTTTATGTTGGAAAACCGGTTTCTGAGAGTGCCTTTTTCGCTGCTCCTTATGTCGCAACTTTCATTATTTGTCTCATTACTTATCTCATTATGTATCTCATTATTTCTTTCGCTATTTATTTTATTGTCTCGTTTATCCATCATAAAATCCCCACGCCTCTTTCCACAGCCTGCGAATTTGGGCCGAAGGCACAAATTGCGATTGAAAAATCTTTGATTTTTCAANCTAATCCCTGTCTTTTNATAATATACNTNCACNAATTCAATATCGATGCCTGCTCCTCCATCCACCTCTACAGCCCATTCCGCTGCCTTGATGTCACAAAAAGATAACCTGCCTGCTTTCTGAAAACGGCTTTCCGAAAACAGACAGGTATATGTATCACTGCAGTCGATTGTCAGTCTAAAAACTCAACAGCCCCGCTGTCAATATGATAGACCGCCCCGCACACCGTCAGGCTGCCCTGCTCCGTCATCTCCTTTAAGCCGTCCTTAATCAATCCAACGCCGCGCTGGACATTCAGGCAGCATGCCTTAAATTCATCCTTTTCATCGCCGATCGCTTTTTTGATCTCGTCCGTTATAAACTTTACAAATCCATTCGGATCGTGATGCACCGCCGCTCCAACCGCGCCACAGTTGGTATGTCCCATTACGACTACAAGCTTTGTCCCCAGATGATCCGCTGCATATTCAATGCTGCCGAGCTGATGATTGTCGAGCACATTGCCGGCAACGCGGATCACAAACAACTCGCCGATCCCTGCGCTGAAGATTCCCTCCGGAATCACCCGTGAATCCGAACAGGTGACAATGATCGCATACGGGCTCTGTCCGTTCTCACAGGTACTCTGCCTGATCTTTGGCGATATATCGCCCGGATTTGTCTCTGCTGTCAAATAACGCTGATTCCCTTCCTTCAGTTTCCCCATTGCTTCTGTTGCAGATAAGTTTTGTGCGTGCATAGCGTCCTCCATTTCTTTTTTGATCGTTCTGTTCCAAATTCTTTTCATTGATTTGATACTGCTATTTTAAATATGATACTCCTATTTTACTTGCCATTGCCGTAATTGTCAAAAGAAATCGTATATATTTTCTATATTATATTTCAGCGCCCAATATCGCAAGCAAATAGCGGCAAATAACAGAAGAGAAATTCTTACAGTGCTGCGGATCCGGCTTGCCGGATCTATCCGCTATCGACAGGAACATCCTGCCGCAAAAAAAGCACCGGATAATGATGATTTATCCGATGCTTTCCCTTGTTTTAAAAGGCATACCGCGTTTATCCTTCAATCGCAATATAACGCTTGTTCTCAACCGCAGGCTTTGCTTCTACCTTCGGGACTTCAATTTTCAGGACACCGTCCTCAAATCTCGCCTTGATATCCTCCTGCGTGATCTGCTCGCCCACAAAGAAGCTTCTGCTGCAGGAGCCGGTATAACGTTCCCGGCGGATATATTTTCCATCCTCGTCCTTTTCTTCATTAGACGTATCCGTGGAAGCGCTGACGGTAAGATAACCGTCCTTCAGCTCTGCCTGTACATTTTCTTTCTTCATGCCGGGCAGGTTCATCGCGATCTCATAGCTGTTCTCACGCTCTTTCACATCCGTGTGCATAATGTTCTGCGGAGCCTTCGGCATCGTCTGGAAGCTTCTGAATCCCGGCAGGTCAAAGAAATCATCCAGCAGGTTCTCACGAAATAAACTGTTTAAAGAATTTGAATATGGTATCAACATAAGTCATTCCTCCTATCTGTGTTGTCTTTTTTGTTTCTAAATGTACTATACCTCTTTTGTTAGCACTCTTCAAGAGCGAGTGCTAACAATTCATACTTTTTTCACATTTAGCTGTTAGACAATCTGACTTTTGCCATTATTCTTACCAATATTCAACTTATTATCCACCCATTGGCAGACAGATCCACAGACCTTATTCCCTTTTTTAATACACTCATTGACCAACGGATCCGCAGATCTTATTCACTTTCCGATTCCTCCAACACCCATTGCAGATCGACGGCAGGTATACTGATATAATTATCCGCCCCGTCCCCCTGACGCATAATCACATGATTGATTCCTGCCTGTATAATCGTTCTTGCGCATATCGGGCATGGCTTCGCCTTATGAATGGAATTGTCCTTTGGATTAATTCCTGTCAAATATAAATCCGCCCCAAGCGTTTGTTCTCTGGAGCAATTTAAAAGCGCATTGGCTTCCGCATGGATCGCCCGNCAGATNCCATAGCCTTCCCCCTGATGCATCTGCCNCTCCATCCTGGGACATGTNCCTATATCGCAGCANTTTTCAAANCCTCTNGGAGAGCCATTATATCCTGTAGAAATGACCGCATCATCTTTTACGATGACNGCCCCATANCTGCGNTTGATNCAGGTGCTTCGATANGCAAAGCTTTCTGCGCAGTTNAGATACATATCTGTCTTTGAGATTCTTTTTCCTTCCTTCGGGGTTACCATACCGATCCTCCTTTACATGATCTTTACCTTTACCGCCAAGTTCTTTAAATGTTCAATATATAGAACACCCATTGTCAGAAAGGCTTCTTTTATAATTTCAATAATCATGTATGTTTCATAAAAAAATCGGGAACGAGTAAAGACCCATTCCCTACAAAAATTTAATTTTTAATCCTTCCTTACAGATCAAATCTCTCAATGATCTCTGTCAACTTTTCCGAATTACTCTTTTGCTCGTCAATCAGGCTTGTGATCTTTGCGGAAGTATTACTGGTCATTTCCGCACTGTTTGCAATCTGTGTAATGCCGGATTCATGTTCCGAGGAAGTCTGGGAAATACTCTGCATCTGCACCGCTATACGCTCAATGGAGGATTTTACTGCCCCGGTTTCCTGCCGGATTTCCTTCACCGTTTCCTCCAGACTATTTACATCTACTCCGTTTTGGTTACAGGTTTGGAGCAGTTCCTGAAGGGATCTTCTCAGAGACACCTCCAAAAATTCCATAATATCATCAAAGCAGTCATTGATAGCCTTCACATTAGAATCAGTTTCCTTACAAATACTCTGAATCTCATTCACCGCGCTGGAGGAATCCTCCGCCAGCTTTCCGATCTCGCCTGCAACCACACTGAAGCCTCTTCCTGCCTCTCCTGCTCTTGCTGCTTCAATGGATGCATTTAAAGACAGCAGATTCGTCTGGCTTGTAATTGCCAAAATACTGTCGGCAATATCATTGACATGATTTAACTCCTCCAGCTTATGAATCACCTTACCCACCCTGGACTTCGTATCAACTACCTTATTATCAATGAACTTCAGTGTCTCCTCAAACAGCTCAGACATATGCCGGGTGGACTGAAGCAGCAGGTCACTCTTTTCGGTGCCTGTAATCACCATCTCATTTGCGTCAGCAATCAATTTAGCTATATGAGTAACTTCATTATCCGTATTCTTAACCGCTTCATCGGTATTTGTCATTCCCGCCGTCAATTCCTCCGTTATAGCCAGATTATCGGTAGAACAATCAATCAGCGTATTTGCGGTATCTCTTAAGGTATCAACGCCTTCCTCCAGGGATTTTGCGGAGCTGTCTATCGTAAACACAATGTTATGCAGGGTATCCACAAAATTATCCAGAGCTGTTGCAATAATACCGATTTCACTCTTCTTGCCCACATAAGGTCGAAGCGTATCCTTCTTTCCCAGCTTAAGATTGTTTAACTCGTTAACGGCATCACTTGCATAACTCAAAGGTCTGGTGATCAGCTTAGCCACAACAAATGCCACAACACTTACAATAATCAATGCACTAAGGCACAACACAAACAGGAAAATGGATGCTTTTCTGGCTGATGCAAAACACTCCTGTTCCATGTCTTCGACAAACAAAAATAAATTTAACTCCGGAATCGTCTTACAGCAGGCAATATATTTTACGCCCTCCCTTTCATACCTGATGGTATATACCTTATCTTCCGATGCATTGGCAATCACATCCTTCGTAAGCTCCGTAAACTCCGGAGTAACCTCCGATGCAATCAGGCTTTCATCAGGATTCAGAACATACAGATTTGTTCCCAAATCAACAATGGTATACTGGGCATTTTCTATTCCGTTGGCAGTTACACCCTTGAGCTGATTGCTTATGGTGCTTATGTACGGACCGCCGCCAACATATCCAATCAGTTCATGGTTGTCGTCATAGATACCCATCCTCAGGTTTATGATCAGCTCTCCTGACGCCGGTGAGAAGAACACACCTCCGTTAAAGAATCCGTCCTTACTGTCATTCATGCTGGCATAAAAAGCAGGAAGCTGCTCTTCCGATCTGGTCACAAGGCCAATGGAGTTTTCATTAGGATGAGCCATTATCTTCGCCCCGAGCATGCCCGTATAGACAGCCTCCCAGCCCTCCAGAGTATTGTAATACCTGACCGTATAATCCTGTGCGTCCCGATTGGCTGATGGATCATTCAGATTCTTCAACAGCTGCGGAATCTCCTTAGCGCTTGCATAGGATTTCAGAATTTGCTCGGACTCATCCCAAAAATCCTTCAAAAAAGTCGCCTGCGTATCCAAAAGCGTTGACATGCTGTTGATGGCCGATGTTTCCATCTGTTCCGTCATCATGCTNTTNGAAAACATAAATATAACGATCAGAACGACAGTCATCATACCAAAAACCACACTGGAAATCACAGCAGACATTTTCATATTTTTCATAATTCCTTTTTCTACGACACTTTAGACAGCAAAGCGCCATATTTCTCCCATTTTATAGTTTACCAGCCAACCTCAGTTTTACCTGCCGCCAAAATACCAGTTCTATGCCTGATCATTTTCTGATTGCAGCTAAATCTAAGAGCATTCATAGAAATCGTAACATGATTTTTAATAAATGTCAATCACTATATACCTCTTGAGTTACTGTCGTATAAGCCATTTATGATAATGTCTCAGCAGACCACAAATGAAAATGTCCCAAAGTGTGGTAAAATANGNGCAAGCACTTAAAATATCTGCAATTTTCAAGGTTCATCTGAGCTATTTTCTTTACTCAGTTTTTTCATAGGTCATTTGACACTATCTTCGCATTTATCCGATTAAAATAATGTTTAGTTCCTATTACGTTTAATAACAGCGCGCCGATCCAAGCAAACAGCTCTGCGTATGCAGCAGCTTTAAACCCAATACTTGGAAGTAATAATATAANGNCAGGTATTCGCAGTACNATTTCAGCGATACCCGATAACATTNGAATGAATGGATACCCCATTCCCTGTACGACATTACGATATACGAATAANANATTCAGAAGTATTAGACCTACACCACATATTTTCAAGTATTGAACAGTAAGGGATATTGTTTCAGTTTCATTGAGCATAAAGGTTGCAAGCTGTTTAGGGAGAAGAATCATGACCGCGCCGAGCAAAATATACGATATAAGAGCAATGCTGACGCAAACACGAACGCCCTGTTTGATACGTTCAATTTTGCCTGCACCGTAATTTTGGCTGACAAATGCAGAAGCTGCAAAGCCTGCCGTCAGTGATGGAAGCATAAATAAGTTAAGATACTTGCTGCAAACAGAATATGCCGAAGTGTATACTGCACCGCAGTCATTAACATATCTCTGCACCACCATACAGCCGAGTGCCGTGATAGAGTTCATACAAGCCATAGGCATCCCATTTTTCAATAACAGCAAATACTGTTCCTTATCTCCCTTAAAATCATCTTTTCCGAATTGCAGATTGGAAGTATGCTTGATTTTAATGAAACATATCAAAGCTGATAAAGCTTGTGCAAAGATTGTAGCGGCCGCCGCACCCTCAACACCCGTGTGCAAGGTAATGATGAGAAGATAGTCCAAAACGACATTTACCACAGATGATATGATGATAGCGATAAACGGTGTTCTGCTGTCACCCAGCGAACGTAAAACACTTGAAAAAAGATTATATGCAACTGTTGCGACAAGTCCGCCTAAAATGATATAGCCGTATTTCAAGCCGTCTACTATTAGTTCCTTATCTGTCTGCATTGCAAGCAATATCGGCTTTAATAAAGTACATCCCGCAATGGTCAGAATAACCGTCATAACAATAGATAGCTTAACCGATAGAGTTATCGATTTACGAACTGCCTTCATATCACCTGCACNGTAGTTTTGNGCGATAATGACCGCAAATCCACCNGTCATTCCCATNGAAANACCGATGATAAGCAGTGATAACGAAGAAAGATNACCAACAGCACCGACTGCATTATCACNCAAGCCTTTACNTATGATAGCANTANCAACAACTGAATATATCTGCTGAAAAAGATTTGTCAGCAACATGGGGAAAAAGAAGCCGAGTAGCTTTGCTAAAACATTTCCATTCGTTAAGTCGTTGGATTTATCCATAAAATCACCTCTGCACCCAATAATATCAATCATTCCTATTAAAGTATATCATATTCAATTCTACATATATCTGGAATCTTGCATTTATGCCTGAAAAGTGATATAATTGCAATGGAAGGCAGGCGATTAGAATGAAGGTACGAAACGAGCTTAATGCACTTTTGTATACTAAGAAAATGGAGAATCATAAAGTCCCTGAACATCTTCCAAAATATTCAAAGTTCACCTCAATTGTGGGCGGAGATATTGAAACAGTTCGTTCTGAACTAAAAAACGGCAAACTCGCTTTGATTTCAGACGAAAGAGTACTGTCAAAGAATAGCCTTAAAAATGCGATTTATCATTTTGTGCTGTCTGCATCGGCAATATCGGGTGCTTGTAACGAAAGTTGCATGGGGCGGACAGAAGCGTATACACTGTCTGATCTTTACGTCCTCAAAGCTGATGAATGTAAAACAATAGATGCTGTTTTTAGATTATTTGAAGATATGTGCCTTGATTTCGCAGAGCGTATGCAAGAGATACACAAGGATACGATTATTTCCCTGCATATACGCAAATGCATTGACTACATTTATGAGAATTTGGGGGCAGATCTTTCAGTGAAAGCACTATCTGAGGTTACGGGACTTAACAGTACTTATCTTTCAAGATTGTTTCGACAGGAAGTAGGCATATCCATTAAATGTTTTGTTAAAGAAGCAAGAGTGGATACCGCCAAAAATTTACTTCGCTACTCCGACCTGCCCTATTCNGTNATATCAACTTCTCTTGGATTTTCGANGCAGAGTGTGTTCATATCAGTNTTTNAGNGAANCNCTGNTGTTACACNAAANGTTTATAGNGAAAAGAATTTTATGNTAAATAAATAAAAAATCCCGACTATACACATGGGGGATTGTAGCTGCATTTAAGACTTTTATGCTTTAAAAATCAGTTTTATAATTTTGAAATTCTAAAATACACTTTTACATAATGTCAAATTTCTATATTATGTTACTTTAGCAAACTTAACCTCCCGTATACAAGCCGATATTTTAAATAAATAAGCAAGTCCTATCTTTTACAATTCAAGAATGGGACTTGCTTATCAATTATCTTGATACAATATTTATAATCGGCACTCCGATAGGCAAAACTTTCTGCACAATTGAGATACATATTCCCCTCTATACAATTTTCTTTCGTTTGCAGCTGTTAAGTCTGATACAAACTATTTTATCATTTTAATCATGGAGCGTAAAGTTAGACTTATGGCTGTCAAAAGCATCAGTTGATTTTTTCAAGAAAGGAAGCAAAAAGAACGCCAAAAAAGAACAATTAAAATATTTAACAGGGAATTGTCGCAAATGAAAGAATATGATAGAATATTTTTGAGGAGCAATCGTNTTGCAAGGTGGTAGNCTCCCTNANCTTGANAAAGAGGGNAGGTGGNGCGGATGNAAATGTTTTCGTTTCAGGATTTGGTTCTGTTTGCGACGTTTTTAATTACACTGCGAATCCAGCTTGCTGGATTTGCCTACATAGATAGGAACAACAAGCGAAAATAAATAAGCCTACCTTGTACTTGGCCGTGCAGGTAGGCTTATAGTCTTACTTGGAGGTTAACCACTCTTGTGGGCGGTTGTTTCCTCTTTCTGTATCTACAATATATCATGTTTTCACTTTTGTTTCAAGCAAAATTTACCGTTAGTCATATGACTTCTTTTTATTAGTCGCTCGCTGGATAGCGAAAATCTTTCGGAGGTTATCTGCGAACGCATGAAGAACCTCGATTCCGCTTCGCTTCATCTCGGTCATTCTTGCGTTCCAATGAACGGAAACGCGTATAAAAAAGCCCATGAATGCAAGCATTCTGGGCTTTTCCATATGCATTTCCGTTNNNNGATACTNCGTTTNCTTATCNNTTTGAAAACTGTGGNGCTCTTCTCGCTGCCTTCAANCCATATTTCTTACGCTCTTTCATACGAGGATCTCTGGTCAGGTATCCCGCTTTCTTAAGTACCGGACGATTCTCCGGATCTGCCTGAAGCAGTGCNCTTGCGATACCGTGTCTGATCGCNCCTGCCTGTCCTGTNTATCCGCCNCCCTTTACNGTGATCATTGCGTCATANTTNCCTGTTGCNTCAAGNGCTGCCANAGGCTGACGAACGATAACCTTCAGAGTCTCTAATCCAAAATAATCATCAATATCTCTTTTATTGATCTTGATCTCACCCTTGCCCGGTGTAAGATAAACTCTTGCAACAGAACTCTTTCTTCTGCCTGTTCCATAATATTTCGTAGCTGCTGCTTTCTTANCCATTTTCNTCTCTCCTTTCAACCCCTAGTTAAAACTTCAGTTCTTCAGGCTTCTGTGCCGCATGTTTGTGCTCAGGTCCTGCATAAACAAAAAGTTTCCTATACATATCTCTTCCTAAAGGTCCTTTGGGAAGCATGCCCTTTACAGCAAGTTCAAGCACTTCCTCCGGCTTCTTCGCGAGCTTCTCTCTCAAAGTCGTCTCCTTGAGACCGCCTACATATCCGGAATGATGATAATAAATCTTCTGATCCAGCTTCTTGCCCGTTACCTTCACCTTGTCCGCATTGACTACGATCACATAATCTCCTGTATCCATATGCGGGGTGTAAATGGGCTTATTCTTTCCGCGGAGCACCTTGGCAATCTCAGATGCCAGACGTCCTAATGTATATCCTGTCGCATCAACAACATACCATTTTCTATCGATGGTTGAAGGACTAGCCATAAATGTCTTCATGATTCCTTATTCTCCTTTCATGACAAAGCGTGATTCCTTTGTCCGTTCCTATCATTGGCTCTACGTGTATGCACATACAACACTGTGATGTCCGGGCACAGCATGATACATCTCTTACACGCCCTGCGCGTATCAGGTTATTGGGAAGATAACCCAATCCGCCACAGATATACATTATATTATAGGGAAATGATGATGTCAACTGATTTTATAGGGTTTTTTAATTTTTTTAATCGAAAATTTAATTCGCAAAGATAGGACGGATAAGATATGAATGTGCTTTGGATGCTTTGGCAANATTTCNAAANCTTTGTAGTNTTTTCTTCCANAATAGNNATCTGATGTATTGCAATTTTATTAAGTTTTATTAAGCGTTCTTTTTGGCTCGATCTTATTGCGTAACCATTTTCTATCAGGGCAGGCCCATTAAACAATAAATCATAATAGCCTGTTGTACCTCTAACAAATATCTCTTAAACTGATAGCCGACAAAGTAATCAGAAACAATGGCATCTTCGGATACTTCCTCACCACGATAGAATGGCGGACAAGGATTTAAAATAGCATTTTCATTTGCAATATCCATAATTTCTTTCGTAATCTGATAGTGTTCAAAATCTCCGAGTATGTCTGCCGGCAATGAGTCTGTACATATAATATCTTTGCCTTTAACAGCTTCTTTGATATCTCTAAATACATGCACCCCTTCCATTTCGTATCCTTGTGGACAACATTGTGACAATTCAAATCCTAAAACATTCGCCGCCTCCTTCCATGAAAGACCAATATTGCCGGATTTACCACAGAAAAGGTATTTGTCTTTTGTAAAATCTACTCTGATTTTAGATAATGAATACATATCTGAAATAATCTCACAGGGATGATTCAAATCTGTCATTGCATTTATGACAGGAATTGTTGAATATTGCGCAAGTTCCTTAACCACATCTATATTTCTATGTCTGACAATTATTCCATCTGCCCAATTATTTAAGTATCCACAAACATCTTCCAATTTTTCTTTTTTATCCAAGGTTTCTGTCGGAAATAGTATTGGCTGCCCACCAAGCAGATATATTCCCTTTTCAAATGTCACACGGGTTCTTATGCTTGTATTTGGAAAGAATAAAACAATGCTTTTTCCATTCAAAAAATTTTTAAATTTCCCTTCTTGAATTTTGTCTGCTATATGGAAAATTTCAAAAACATCCTCTTTATTAAGGCTCTGTAAATCAACTAAATTTCTCATTCCTCTTTGCAAAATATCCTTCCTCCATTAAATATTCTAATACTTTTGCATCACGTTCCAGCATCACTTTGCTAAACTCATCTACTATACTTTTTCTATTTTTATCCATTGCAAATTGCAGAATCACATACAATTCCAAAACACATATGGAAGTCAAACCTGAATTTGTCTGCTTCTTAAACTATAATCCAATATCTTTTCATCTTGCACCCATCAACATCTATCGTTTTCTCATAAACTCCACCATTAGCAAGTATTGTTTTCTCGCTGGCTTCATTCTTAATATCACAAGTGATAAGAAGTTTTTCTATTCCCATTGATTTTGCATTTTGTATATTTAAACGAAGCATTTCCTTTGCATAACCTTTGCCTCGTTCAGAAGGACGCACTGAATATCCACAATGTCCTCCCCATGTTCCAAGAATAGGATGATTTATATGATGACGCAAATCTATCATACCTACAACTTTGTCATCTCTCTTGCGTACAGCTAAGTACATGTGCGAAGGAACTGTTGTTCCTACCTCGCCACACGTTTCTTCACTTTTTCTAAGTTCACATATTTTTATCCACTCTTCAGCAGACTTACTTACATCAAGTGATATACAACCTGCAAATTGGTCTTCATTCTCTACATCACATTCTAAAATTTCTTGACGGAATTCCCATATATCGTTCGCATACTTCTTTTGAGGCTCTATTAATGTAATTTGCTCCATTCTAACATCTCCGTAAATCACGATTTACCAAATTATTCATGATGATTAAAAATCAAAATCACAATCCTCATTTACAATAACGTTCTTTATCCCTGAAACATTATTTAGAGCCTTAAGAATCCCCGTAATAGCGGTATCAATATCTTCCGGCTCCACATTTCCGGTATCAAGATAAATATTTACTTTTTCATCCTCCTTCGATACATCAATATAACCTAAATAGATTTCCTTATCATTATATGGTGTGATAAATTCGTTTATCGCTGTATCGATTTCCTTTAATTTGTCATCTGAATAGCCTTCTTCAAGATAAACACTATAATTAAAACACTCTCCATCAAAACCTGCCACATGTGCCTCGAAATACAACCCTAATTTATCAAAACCCATCATGCTACCAAAATCATCCATACCTTATACCTCCATGAATAAATTTATCCTCCCGGCAAACTGGACTTTTTCCGCATTTTAATATATTTATTCTTTTATTACAATCCACAAGTACCTCAAAACATTTTTCATGACAATGACTCGTGAAATTTTAAATGTGAAATTCTCCCTTTTATTAAAAGTGCATCCGCTGCTCATTTTCTTGCCACATAAATGTATCTGGCCATTTCTTTTTCAAATTGCTGATATGAGCCTTCGGCACACTCTGTCTGCATCATCAGCATATCAAACCATTGTAGGCTTCCCTCGTTTTCAAACTCCGCTTTATGAATGATGGCCGCCTCTCTTTTCTTTTTCAGTAAATCATAAGTTTGTTTTGTAATATTTTTTGCCTCAAAGCTCATTCCGTTGTTTTTCAGGGCTTTGGCCAATTGTGTAGTATTTTCATCAATTGTCCTTGGAACCAGCTCACCCTCCTGATAGCCCACAAACAAGATACCATCAGGTTTTAACCACCTCTTTATCTGCCCTGCAAAGGCACTCATATCTTTAGAAAAGTACATAGTATCCATAGATACAATTATATCAAAGGAATTATCCGGATACTCGATTTCACCTATTACTCCTACGTTAAAGTCCGCCTTTTGAGTAAATAACGCTCTGGCATTTGTTATCGCCTTTTGGGAGTAATCAAAACCATGAATAAATGCACCCGTCTTTTTTTGCAGATATCCCAGCATTTTTCCGTTCCCGCAGCCAACATCCAGGATATGAATCTCTTCTTTTGCCGGAATATAGGGTAATATCATATCTATTTGTTCAATGTTGCTAAATCCATCTTGTGAAAAATCCTGTCCAAACGAATCATAACAAAATTTTTGAAATGCAACAGACTTTTCAGCCATTGCATAAAACTCTTCGTATTCATTATAGTAAAGCAGTTTATCTTTTTCCATAAAGCCTCCTTAATATTTAAATTTCTTTTTTTGTTATTTCCCCGTTTTCCACAAAATGATATCCCACCAGCGTAAGTCCTTTTGCCGGTGCAGTTGGTCCGCCTGCCTGACGGTCTTTCGCCTCCAGCATCCGGCTGACCTCCTCCGGCTCCAGCCTGCCCCTGCCAACCTCAATCAGCGTACCCGCGATGATCCTTACCATATTATATAAGAAACCATTGCCCGTGACGCGGATCACAATTTCATCCGGTGAACCCTCTTTTCTGCAGACATCTAACTCATAAATCCTCCGCACCGTGCTTTCAGCCTGAGTATTTACACTGCAGAAGCTCTTAAAATCATGCTCGCCAATCAGGCACTCCGCCGCCTGCTGCATCCGTTCCACGTCCAGATCATAATATGTCCAATGTGCGTAAAGCCGTTTCTGCGGAATGGAAAACGGCGTATTCACAATGCGGTATTCGTAGGTTTTCCTGCTTTCGCATCTTCTGGGGTGAAAATCATCCGCAACCTGCACCGCCTTTTGGATACGGATATCCTCCGGCAGTCTGCGGTTCAGAGCATACGGAATCTTTTCCGCCGGAATCCGCGCCACCGTATCAAATACAGCCACATTTCCATAGGCATGCACACCGGCATCCGTCCGGCTTGCGCCGATCACCTGTATCTCTTCATGAAAGAGGCTGCTCAATGTCTCATTCAATACCCCTTCGATCGTAACGCTTTCCGGCTGCAGCTGCCACCCGTGATAATTGGTTCCATCATAAGCAACCACCAGAAGTATTCTTCTTTTCTGCTCCCGTTCATCTACATCGCACATATGCACACCTGTCATTGATCTCAATACAAATATTTAAATTTCGCTTTCTATTTTGACAAATAATCCTTCAAAAAGCAGTATTATTACAAAATAATATAATATTATGTAAATTATTTGAATAACAAACCGTCAATACAATATTATGTAAACCTCAAATGTGTCTAACTATACAGAACGCAAGGATATTTACTAATCAAACGCTTTCTCACCAGAATTTCGGGATATAATGCCCCGCCGCATAAATCAAAACCAGATACGCGCACACATACAGATAGACCGCCACATCCCGCTTCGCATAATGCAGCGGCTTCATCTTCGTCCTGCCTTCACCGCCGCGGTAGCATCTTGCCTCCATTGCCAGCGCAAGGTCATTGGCGCGCCGGAAAGCCGAGATAAACAGTGGCACAAGCACCGGCACAAGGCTTTTTGCCTTTTTTATGACATTACCTGACTCAAAATCAGCTCCCCTTGCCAGCTGCGCCTTCATGATCTTATCCGTCTCCTCCAGAAGAATCGGGATAAAACGAAGCGCTATCGACATCATCATAGAGATTTCATGCGCAGGAAACTTAAATATCTTTAATGGCTTCAATATGCTCTCCAAAGCATCCGTCAGCTGATTGGGCGTTGTGGTCAGCGTCATAATGGAAGATCCCATGATCAGAAACGTCAGGCGCAGCGCCATATATACCGCCGTACGCACTCCCTCTCTGGTGATCGTCAGCTTTCCTATGGTCAGGATCGGTTCACCCTTTATCACGAACATATTGATGACAACCGTCACAAGCATCAGGAACACAATCGCCTTCATGCCCCGCACGATAAATCTCAGCGGCACCCGGCTCGATTTGACGGCAACCGTCAGAAAANCAAACGCCAACACATATACATATAAATTTGTTCCCAGAAACAACGATACCAGATAGGCGAATGTCGCAATCAGCTTCGTCCTTGGATCCAGCCGGTGTACCACGGAATCTGTCTGATAATATTGTCCCAATGTAATATCCCGTATCACGATAAACCTCTTATCATTTCCTTAATAATTCTGCAGCAGTGCCTCTTTCGCTTCCTCGAGCGTCGTAACATTCGTATCCACATTGATGCCATGCTCTCTTAGCTCATGCATCAGGTAGGTGACCTGCGGCGCCGCCAGTCCCATAGCCTCCAGCTCCTTATAATGAGCAAAAACCTGACGTGGCTTATCATCATATTTGATCTTTCCATGCTCCATGACGACGATCCTGTCAACATATTCCGCCACGTCCTCCATGCTGTGGGAAACCAATATCACCGTGACGTTATTCTCCTCTTTCAGCTTTCTGATCTGCGTCAGGATCTCATATCTTCCCCTTGGNTCCAATCCNGCCGTCGGNTCGTCNANNATCAGGATNTCCGGCTTCATGGCAAGTACGCTGGCAATCGCCACGCGCCGCTTCTGCCCGCCGGAAAGATCAAACGGTGACTGGTAAAAACACTCATCCGGAACTCCCGCCTGCTTTAATGCCGCGTAAGCGCTAAGCTCCGACTGCTTTCTGGATACCCCCATATTCTTCGGTCCAAAACAGACCTCCTGAAAGACAGTTTCTTCAAATAACTGATGCTCCGGATACTGAAAGACCAGTCCCACTTTTCCACGGAGCTTTTTTTTGTCATACTCCTTTTCAAAAACGTCTTCCCCGTCAAAATAGACCGTACCGCCATCCGGCGTAAGCAGGGCGTTCAAATGCTGCACCAGTGTAGATTTACCGGAGCCCGTATGTCCGATCAGACCGATCATCTCTCCCTGGGCGATGACCAGACTGACATCATCCAGCGCCTTGACCGCAAGTGTCGTGTCCTTATTATATTCATATGTCAGATGGTCGGCAATTAATTTCATAATAAATTCGATTCCCCGCTGCTAACAAATTAACATTTATATTGATATCATATAAAAACTCATTATCTATTTTAAAAAATGTTCAAAAAAGCACTAATTTAATGCTCTTTCTTAGAAAAAATACGCTCTAACTCCCTCACAAATTCTTCTCTGGTAAGGATTCCTGATGGTAACGGCATACCCGCTTTTTTTAATTCATATGCCAACAGCGTAATCTGTGGGACGTCCAGCCGCAGCTCCCTAAGTCTCTCCACATGGGAAAATATCTCTCTTGGCGTACCCTGCATAACGACTTTTCCCTGATCCATGACCAGCACCTTATCCGCATGGATCACTTCTTCCATATAATGTGTGATCAGGATGACCGTCATCTTTTCCACATCATTCAACGCGCGCACCGCACGGATCACTTCCTTGCGTCCTGACGGATCCAGCATGGCTGTCGGCTCATCAAGGATGATGCATTTCGGATGCATCGCAATCACCGATGCAATGGAGACCCGCTGCTTCTGTCCGCCGGAAAGTTTATTTGGTGAATATTGACGATATTCATACATCCCCACAGCCTTCAGGCTTTCCTCCACGCGCTCCCAGATCTCCTTGGTCGGCACACCCAGATTCTCCGGTCCGAATCCCACATCCTCCTCCACGATCTGTCCGATGATCTGATTATCCGGATTCTGAAATACCATGCCCGCAGTCTGACGGATCTCCCAGAGATATTTTTCCTCCGTAGTATCCTTGCCGTCTACCAGCACGGTTCCCTCCGTCGGGTAAAGGATCGCATTCAGATGCTTCGCCAGTGTGGATTTGCCGGAACCATTATGCCCCAGGATCGCAATAAATTCCCCCTGCTTTACATCCAGATCGNCNTCANCCACANCGCGGGTGATNCNTTCTACNTTGCCTTCCTNATCTCTGCGGATATATTCAAATGCAAGCTTCGATGTCTTGATGATTCCCATTACAAATACTGTTTCCTTCCTAACCTGCATGTCGCAGCCTTGCTGCGACTTAGATTCAGATAATCTCTTCCGTACTGACATCTTACTTCNGTTTGTTCATTCTCTAACGGATATATAACACGCATTTATTTTACAGGAAACCATATCATATTGCAAGAAAAACAGCCGAATCTCCGCTTCTGTCCAAAGTACTTGTCATATCTTTTATCATCTATACATATAAAGTATAGTTAGGGAACCACTGCTCAAAGCGTTTCCTGCACCGGATCTGCGCTGCGAAGCAGTATTACAGACACCTAAAAATCATCCCAAGGAGGCTACACCTTTGCACCAGTTATTTCATATCCAGAAACCTTACCGCGGCTTTTCATGCCATCCGGTCTCCAGACACCTAATGCACCGCATCAGAGGGATCTCGTATCATGAAAATGAACAGATATCCCCTGCGGAACTGCGTTACCTCAGGATTCCTTATATCGATTTCAATGGCGAAACCCGTACCGGAGAAATGATCTGCAACCACAGCATTGCCATGCCGCTGCTGGATATCTTTCATACGCTTTTCGAGCACCGCTACCCTATCGAACGGATCCAGCTTGTCGATGATTTTCAAGCCGACGACGATCTGTGCTGTTTGAAAAACAACACCTCCTGCTTTAATTACCGTACAATAGCCGGAACAGATACCCTATCCCGCCATGCCTTCGGAATGGCTGTTGATGTCAATCCCTTCTTTAATCCATATGTTACTTATATAGAGGAAACTACTGACACCATAAAATCCACTGCCAATGCTTCCGATACTACACGCGACCTTCCTGCTGCGGACACGCGCGTCCGGATCTCCCCGCCCGGCTCCGAATCTTATGCCGACCGGGAACGCGATTTCCCACATAAGCTGGGTCCCGGCGATCTGTGTTACGAGCTTTTTATCTCCCACGGCTTTACCTGGGGCGGCGACTGGACACACTGTAAGGATTATCAGCATTTTGAGCTGTAAATCATCATAGGCAGCAAACCATATAGGATTTGTGTACTGTTAAGAAATATATACTGTCATGCATTAAAAAAGAAGCATATCTCTATGCTTCTTTTCCTAACTTCCAAAAACATCTTTCTTATACAAACTCGATCACAGCCATCATCGCCGCGTCGCCCTTACGGGGTCCGATCTTGATGATCCTTGTATATCCGCCGTTACGGTCTGCATATTTCGGTGCAATCTCATCAAACATCTTTGCTACAAGATCAACCTGCTTTGCGGTTTTCTTCTTGTTATCCGGATTCTCCACAACATCATAGAATACCTTCAGCATCTGACGTCTTGCATGAAGTCTGGACGGAAGATCCTTCTTGATCTCCTTCTCCACCTCGTCATACACGGTAACCTTCTTGCCGTCTACAACCTCTTTTACACGCCTGCCGTCTTTATCCTTCTGTGGTACCTTAGCCGTCACTGTCACAGTCTCGAAGTTATCTCTCTCCTTAACTGCAATGGCAACTAAGCCTTCCACGATCTTCTGGATTTCTTTCGCTCTTGCTTCTGTTGTTGTGATCTTTCCGTTGGCTACCAACATTGTAACCTGATTTCTGAGCAATGCCTTTCTTTGACTTGATGTCTTGCCAAGCTTTCTATACTTTGCCATTTTCTTTCTCCCTTCATGGTACATCCGGATACGCCCTTTGGTCTTACTATCCGAATGTTTATTATTAATTACGCTCCATGCTGCTGTTATACGCTTTGTGCACCCTTTGGCTTTACCACTCCACGTACTTCACCTTTTCAATGGAAGAACGCTGCTTTTGCGTTCTTCAGCGTGAAACTTAGCGCTTCTTTGCAAGGAACCTTTGGTTCCTTAATGCCACTTTGGCATGAGCAATTAGAAGTGCTTTTCACAGCCTGCAAATATGTGCTTAAAGCACATATTTGCAATTGAAAAATCTCTGATTTTTCAATTTTATTCTTCACTGGGATTCAACTGCAGTCCCAGCTCCTTCAGCTTTGCCAGAACCTCATCCAGCGACTTGCGTCCCAGATTACGAACCTTCATCATATCTTCCGAAGTCTTATTGGTCAGCTCTTCTACCGTATTGATACCCGCTCTCTTTAAGCAGTTATAAGAACGGACGGAAAGCTCAAGCTCATCAATGCTCATCTCCAGAACTTTTTCTTTCTCATCATCCGGTCTCTCCACCATAACCTCTGCATTCTTAGCATTTTCAGAAAGGTTGATGAAAAGTCTCAAATGCTCGCTGAGAACCTTTGCCGCAAGGCTGACAGCCTCATCCGGCGCGATCGTTCCGTTCGTATAAACATCCAGCGTCAGCTTATCATAATCTGTAATCTGACCGACACGGGTATTTTCTACAGTCATATTCACCCGGTCTACCGGTGTGTAAATGGAATCTACCGCAATACTGCCGATAGGACAATCATCCTTTTTATTCTTATCGGAGCTGATGTAACCACGACCCCTTGTGATGATCAGATCCATATCAAATCTGCTCTCTTTACCGCCGCTCAACGTCGCAATAATCTGATCCTGATTGATGATCTCAACATCCGGATCCTCCATTACGATATCAGAAGCCTTGATAACTCCTGACCCCTCGAACTGAATATGCGCCTTCTTGGGGGAATCATTATCGCTATTGTCTTTAATGACAAGACTTTTGATATTCATGACGATCTCCGTCACATCCTCTTTGACACCGGGAATCGATGAAAACTCATGAAGAACGCCATCGATCTTGATCTGGCTTACCGCAGCTCCCGGCAATGATGCCAACATGATACGTCTCAATGAGTTGCCAAGCGTAATGCCATATCCACGTTCAAGCGGCTCTACAACAAACCGCCCATACTTCTTATCTTCGGAGATTTCCGCCACTTCAATATTCGGGCTGTCGAAATTAAATGCTAACATTAAATACCCTCCTTCAACTTTTAAAAGATAATCGATTACTTAGAATACAACTCGACGATGAGCATCTCATTTACCGGCACATCAATTGCCTCTCTTGTAGGAAGCTCTTTCACCGTTCCTTTCTTTGTCTCGTAATCAACTTCCATCCAGTCAGGTACGATTCTAGACTCTGTTACCTCGATAATATCCTTATATCTCTGCAGTCCCTTTGCCTTTTCAGTCAATTCGATCACATCGCCTGCTTTTACTAAATAAGAAGGAATATTCACTTTCTTTCCGTTGACCATAACATGCTTGTGTCCCACAACCTGTCTTGCTTCCCTTCTGGTTCTGGCAAATCCCATACGGAACACCACGCTGTCCAGTCTGCTTTCCAGCATGATCATCAGGTTCTCACCTGTCATGCCCTTCATACGGTCAGCCTTCTCGTAATAATTACGGAACGGCTTTTCCAATACGCCATAGATGAATTTTGCCTTCTGCTTCTCGCGAAGCTGCATGCCGTACTCGCTGACCTTCTTGTTCGGGTTTCTCAGGCTTCTGATCGACTCGTTAACATGCCTGTCAAGCTTTTTATTGATATTCTTCTTCTGTCCGTCAACCTCTCTCTTCCAATCGCTGGTATGTGTATATTTCTCAACACCAAGATAAGAGGGATCCAGACCAAGCGCTCTACATTTTTTAAGAACTGGAACTCTATTAATTGCCATTATCCTCTACCTCCACTTTCATTATACACGACGTCTCTTAGGCGGACGGCATCCATTATGGGGAACCGGTGTCACGTCCCTGATACTGGTTACCTCCAAGCCATTTGCCTGCAATGCTCGAATTGCTGCCTCACGTCCTGAACCCGGTCCTTTTACCATAACATCTACTGTCTTAAGTCCATGAATTAACGCAGCCTTTGTTGCAGTTTCTGCTGCCATCTGCGCTGCATAAGGAGTAGATTTCTTTGAACCTCTAAATCCAAGACCGCCGGCGGAAGCCCATGAAAGAGCATTGCCTTCATTATCCGTCAAAGTAACAATCGTATTGTTAAAGGATGACTGGATATGTGCCTGTCCATGTTCAACGTTTTTCTTGACACGCTTTTTTGTAACTTTCTTTGTTGATGGTTTCTTTGCTGCTGCCATTTAAACTAACCTACTTTCTGATAAAATTCCTATACACGCCATATTCCATAAGGATAACCTTCGTGTATAAACCTACATGCTCCTACAATTACTAGAAGTAAAGCTTACTTCTTCTTACCTGCTACAGTCTTCTTCGGACCCTTCCTTGTTCTGGCATTGGTCTTTGTCTTCTGTCCACGAACAGGAAGTCCTTTTCTATGACGGATACCACGATAGCATCCGATCTCCTGAAGCGTCTTAATGTTCAATGCGATCTCTCTACGGAGATCACCCTCTACGGTGTAATCCCTGTCAATGATCGTACTGATCTCTTTTACTTCACTATCTGTCAGATCCCTGCAGCGGGTATCCGGATTGACCTTAGCTTCCGCCAAGATCTTGTTTGCACTTACTCTGCCGATTCCATAGACATAAGTAAGACCGATTTCGACACGTTTGTCTCTGGGTAAATCAACACCTGCAATACGAGCCATTTTTCATTTCCTCCGTTTTCCTGGTGTACCGGTCTGTGATTGTTTCCAAAAATCAACCGGCCTGTTAACAGTTACTAATTGATTGGGGTCTGCTAATCGACCCAACCGGATCGCTCCGGTCTTGTCTGTTTCAAACTATTATATAGTAGAAACAGTATCAATCGTAAATGCACGGTATCACCTGCTACCTCACATTTATCGATTTTCAGCATCCTCTATTGACGGATAGATTCTGCTGCAGCCGCACAAATTAATCACAAACAAAAACAGCAATTATCCCTGTCTCTGCTTATGCTTCGGGTTCTCACAGATAACCATGATTCTCCCTTTTCTTTTGATGATCTTGCACTTTTCGCAGATCGGTTTTACTGATGATCTAACTTTCACGGTTAAACCCTCCTTTCAAAAAAGACCGTTTTAAAGTATAACACGAACTATTGGTAAATGCAAGAAATATTTTTCAAGAAATATATTTCAGGAAATATATTTCTTACATCCTAATAAACTTTACTGAATTTTTAAAAAATCATTATTACTTATCTCTCCAGATGATCCTTCCCTTAGAAAGGTCATAAGGCGAAAGCTCCAGCGTTACCTTGTCTCCGGGCAGGATCTTGATGAAGTTCTGTCTGAGCTTACCACTGATATGCGCCAGAACCTCATGTCCATTCTCCAGTTCCACCTTAAACATAGTGTTCGGTAATTTTTCTGTTACAGTTCCTTCGATTTCAATTACATCAGCCTTTGACATCCTAACGATCTGCTCCTTTCTTGATCCGGAGTCTTTGCCATCGCATCATCATCTGCTGCGTATGCCTCAGACACCCTATCGCTTTGCTTCTTTATTTAATCTATATACTTCCGGGTTTTCATCTTATACTGCTTTAATATATATTTGATCTCCTCATCCATAACCGGCTGTCCGCTTTCCAGCTTCCGCCTTATGGCTCCGATCGGTAATTCATCCAATCCGTTTTTAATGATCTGAATATGCTTTTTATTTTTTTTCTTTGGAGCGGACGCAGTTTTTGCCACACCATCCGCAACATAAACAGCTTCCTTTTCTTCTCTCAGGATCAGATAAACCTCATCCTTATCGTGTCCCGCTTTCGAAAATGCCAGACATCCTACCATATCAATAACCATGCCCTTCTGACAACCTGCAGACTTTCATGCACTTTAACGCTACACTACAGGCACAATATGCAGTTAAAAATTCTCTCAGCCCAGCAGCGTCAATATCTCCGGTTCCCCATCCGTAATCAGGATCGTGTTCTCATAATGCGCTGACGGCAGTCCATCCTCCGCTACGACAGTCCAGTCGTCCTCCAGCCACTCCACATCTCCCCTGCCCATATTGATCATCGGTTCGATCGCCAGCGTCATGCCGGGCTGAAGCTTCGGTCCGCGGCGGATCTGTCTAAAATTCGGAATCTGCGGATCCTCATGAAGCTTCGTACCAACTCCGTGACCGGTCAGGTCTCTTACGATCCCATAGCCGAATTTTGAAATATATGCGTCAATAGCATTGGAAATATCAAACAGGCGGTATCCCGGTTTTGCATATTTGATTCCTTCAAAAAAACTGTTTCTGGTTTCATCAATCAGCTTCTGACATTCTGCGCTGATCTTTCCGACACCGTAAGTTCTCGCAGCGTCTGAATGATACCCCTTATAGATCAATCCCGCGTCCAGACTGACGATATCCCCCTCGTGAAGGATATGGTGCTTATCGGGGATCCCATGTACCACTTCTTCATTGACGGAGACACAGATCGATGCCGGATAACCGTTATAATTTAAAAAGTTCGGGATGCATCCATACCCCCGGATCAACTCATCTCCGTAATCATTAATATCCTTCGTCGAGATGCCGGGGCGGATCATCTTCCCCAGTTCTTCATGCACCAACGCAATCAGCCTGCAGGATTCCCTAATCAGATCTATTTCTCTTTGCGNCTTAATTAAGATAGCCATTTCCGNTCATGTCCTTCTCTTAACCGGCAAATNTATGCCGTATGATCATTAGAAGTACTTATATCTAATTTCCTAAAATATTNGTNNTTTCTTTAAAAACATNCATCATATCAATGGTGCCGTCCACGGTACAAAGCACGCCTTTCGCGCNGTAGTACTCAATCAGCGGCTGTGTCTGATCATGATAAACACCCAGACGGTTCATGACCGTTTCTTCTTTATCATCATCCCTGAGGATCAGCTCATTGCCGCATTTATCGCATAACCCTTCCTTTTTGGGAGGAATATGTACGATATGATAAGTAGAGCCGCAGGAAACGCATGCACGCCTGCCCGACATCCTGCGGACGATATTTTCATCCGGTACTTCCACATTGATTGCATGATCAATCTTTTCATTTCTTTTGGTCAGTTCCTGATCAAGCACCTCCGCCTGCGGAATCGTACGGGGAAATCCATCCAGCACATATCCATTTTCACAATCCGGCTGCGCTACCCGATCCAGCAGGATACGAACCGTCAGTTCGTCCGGAACCAGTTCACCCTTGTCCATATATGTTCTTGCTTCCATGCCAAGCTCGGTTCCATTCTTAATATTGGCCCGGAAAATATCTCCGGTAGAAATATGCGGAATCTGATACTTATCTGCAATCATTTTTGCCTGAGTTCCTTTTCCGGCCCCCGGCGCGCCCAACATAATAATCTTCATTCCATTAACCATACCCTTCCGTAATCTGCGGATTCATGCTGCCGCAGATACTATTCCTAGCTTCCCGTTCTTCTACACGCACGATAGAACTTCCATGGCAGAAGTTCTATTTTTGTTGAAAAGGACACTACACCGGAATCCGGCGTAGTGTTCCTCAAATTATGAATTTAAAAATCCTTTATAATTACGTTCCAGCATCATCGTCTCGATCTGTGACAATGTCTCAAGAATAACACTGACAATAATGATCAAGCTTGTACCGCCAAAGGAAACCCTCGCGCCAAACACTCCGCTGAAGAAGATCGGAATGGCGGCTACAACGATCAGTCCGATCGCGCCCATAAATATGATATAGTTCAATACATTGGTCAGATATTCTGTCGTCGGCTTACCGGGCCGGATACCGGGGATAAACCCGCCGCTCTTTTTCATATTATCCGCAATCAGCATCGGGTTGATGGTGATGGAGGTATAGAAATAAGCGAAGAATACCACCAGTACAATATAAACCAGAAAACCTACTGTATATATGGGCTGTTCTGCAGAGAACCAGTAATNGGACTGAAGCCCTTTCNTAATTNCACCGNATGTCCCCGTGGTATNGACTCCAAACAAAGAGCATACAACTACCGGGAACTNCATCANCGATGATGCAAAAATGATCGGCATAACACCTGCAGTATTGACTCTCATAGGGATATGAGAGTTATTCGATCCGACCATCCTGCTGCCCTGCACCTTCTTTGCATACTGCACCGGCACCTTTCTCACGCCGGCATTCAGATAAACAACAAATACCACCGTCGCAAGAATCACTACAAGAATAATCACTGCCGCCAAAACTGCCTTTCCTGCATTGCTGGCAGACGTAACGAATGTCGTCACAAGAGTTCCGATATCTGCCGGCATCCTGGAGATAATATTGATCACCAGCACGATAGAAATACCATTGCCGACACCATTTTCCGTGATCCGCTCACCCAGCCACATAAGCAGCGTGCTTCCTGCCGTCATTGCTGTAACAATTGCCACATAGTTGATCAAGGAAGGATTCGCAACATTTAACAATCCTTTGGAGCCAAACCCAATGGCAAGCGCCGCTGATTCGATCAATGCCAGCGCAACCGTAACGTATCTTGTCACGGATGCCATCTTCTTTCTTCCCTCTTCCTCTTTATTCATCTCCTCCAGCTTCGGGATCGCAATCGTCAAAAGCTGTATAATGATAGACGAAGTGATATATGGCGTGATATTTAATGCAAACAGGGACATGCTCGTAAAAGAACCGCCTGTAAATGCGTCAAAAAAGCTGAACGCATCGCCCGTCTGCTGCCGGAACCACTCTGCAAAAAATTTCGGATTTACACCGGGTACGGGAAGCTGGGATCCAATCCTGATCACCACCAGCATTGCCAGCGTAAATAATAATTTTTTTCTGACTTCCTTAATTTTAATCGCATTAATGAAAGTTTTGAACATTAAATCACCTCTGCTGTTCCACCGGAAGCTTCTATCTTCTCCTTTGCTGCTGCGCTAAAGGCATTGGCCTGGACAGTAAGCTTCTTAGTCAATTCGCCATTGCCGAGAATCTTTACCCCATCTTTAGGATTTTTGATGATTCCCTGCTCCATCAATGCTTCAATCGTAACGGTTGCTCCGTCATCAAATACTTCCAGTCTGCTTACATTGATTCCCACGATTTCCTGAGTATTTCTATTCTTGAAACCTCTCTTGGGAATACGTCTGTACAAAGGCATCTGACCGCCTTCAAACCCGATTCTGGGTGCGCCGGAACGAGCTTTCTGACCTTTATGCCCCTTACCTGCGGTCTTTCCGTTGCCTGAACCATGTCCACGGCCTCTTCTAAAATTATCACTATGCTTGGAACCTTCCGCCGGTCTTAAGTTTGATAATTCCATGCTGTTACACCTCCAATCTTTTATGCTTCTTCCACTTTCAGCATATAACCGATCTGCTGAATCTGTCCTCTTGTTGCCGCATTATCCGGCAGTGTCACTGTCTTATGCATCTTAGTAAGACCCATAGCTTCCACAGTCCTTCTATGCTTCGGCACAGCTCCAATCGGAGACTTTACAAGAGTAATCTTTAACATTTTTTCTGCCATGATCTGTGACCTCCTATTTATAGCTCACTTACCGCCCACGGCGGCACTCATCATCAATGGGAAGAACGCTGCTTTTTAGCGTTCTTTTATGCGAAACATAGTAATTCTTTGCAAGGAACCTTTGGTTCTTTAATGCCCATTGGCATGAGCAATAGAATTACTTTTCGCATTTAAGCCCGAACTTCACTCAACGCCTTACCACGTTTTGCCGCAACCTCTTCCGGAGATTTTAACTGGCTTAATCCTGAAATCGTAGCAAGGACAACATTCTGCTTATTATTGGATCCCAAAGACTTTGTACGGATATTCTTGATTCCCGCCATGTCGCACACGATACGGGCCGGACCGCCGGCGATAACACCGGTACCTTCCGGAGCTCTCTTCAATAATACGGAAGCGGAACCGAATTTACCAATAAAGTCATGGGTAATACTTGCATTGTCATCAAGGGCAACTTTTACAAGATTCTTAGCCGCATCTTCTTTTCCTTTGCGGATAGCTTCAGGAATTTCCGTTGCTTTTCCAAGTCCTGCACCCACATGTCCCTGACCATCGCCTACAACTACCAAAGCCGTAAAACGCATCGTACGTCCGCCTTTCACTACCTTGGTAACACGCTTGATAGAAACTACCTTATCATTTAATTCCAACTGACTTGCGTCAATGATTTCATGTCTCATGTGTTTTTATGCATCCTTTCCTTAAAATTCTAAGCCAGCTTCTCTGGCTGCGTCAGCTAATGCTGCAACTTTACCCTGATATATATAACCGCCTCGATCAAAAACCACTTCCTTGATGCCTTTTTCAATTGCACGCTTTGCAATCGTGGTTCCTAAGTATGCCGCTGCTTCAACGTCATTGGTCTTCTTAAGCTCAGCCTTTACATCCTTTTCCAATGTAGATGCTGCAACTAAAGTATTTCCAACTGTATCGTCAATAATTTGAGCATACATATGATTATTGCTTCTGAAGACTGCCAAACGCGGTCTCTCAGCAGTGCCGCTGAAACGGTTGCGGATCTTTTTGTGCTTTTTCACACGTACTTCCTGTCTTGACTCTTTGCTAACCATTATTTACGCCCTCCTTATTTATTTCTTACCAGTCTTACCAACTTTACGTCTGATCGTCTCGTCAACATACTTGATACCTTTACCCTTATAAGGCTCCGGTCTTCTCTTGTCTCTGATCTCAGCCGCGAATTGACCAACTTTTTCTTTATCAATACCTTTCACGGTGATGATATTCTGCTCAACTGTCGTCTCAATGCCTTCCGGATCTTCCATTTCCACCGGATGTGAATAACCAAGCGTCAGATTCAGCTTCTTTCCCTGCTTTGCAGCCCTATAACCTACACCGTTTACTTCAAGCTTCTTCTCAAAACCTGATGTAACGCCGACTACCATGTTGTTAATGAGCGTTCTGGTCAGACCATGAAGAGATTTCATCTTCTTCAGATCATTCGGTCTGGAAACGATCACTTCAGCGCCCTCCAGCTTGATCTCCATCTCAGAAGGCAGCACTCTTTCAAGTGTTCCCTTCGGACCTTTTACAGTCACTTTATTATTTTCTGCAATATCAACAGTTACGCCTGCCGGTATCGCGATTGGCATTCTTCCTATACGTGACATGCCCGTACCTCCTATTTTAATTTATTTTACTAAAATTGCGCAGCAATTTGTAATTAGCGGTGCTTTTTATGCTATTATGCCATTATTCAAGTTGCGGAGCAACTTGTAATAAGCAATATGTGCTTATTTAACGCCGCTTTTGCGTTCATTTTACCAAACAAACGCCAGCACTTCACCGCCAACATTCAGCTTTCTGGCTTCTTTATCAGTAATGACGCCCTGATTAGTTGAAATAATAGCAATTCCAAGTCCACCAAGAACTCTGGGAAGCTCATCCTTGCCGGCATATACACGCAGTCCCGGCTTAGAGATCCTCTTGATGCCCGTGATGATCTTTTCGTTTTTATCAGCACCATACTTTAACGTAATATGAATCGTTTTAAAGCCGCCGTCTTCTATAACATCAAATTTCTTAATGTAACCTTCATCCAACAAGATCTGTGCGATAGACAGTTTCATCTTAGAAGAAGGAACATCAACCGTATCATGTTTTGCAGTATTTGCATTACGGATTCTTGTAAGCATATCTGCAATAGGATCGCTCATTGTCATTTTGCTTTTATCCTCCTTACCATAATAATATAATCACTCAATCCTACCAACTGGATTTCTTCACACCAGGTATCTGTCCCTTGTATGCCAGCTCACGGAAGCAGATTCTGCAGATTCCGTATTTTCTTAAATAAGCATGAGGACGACCGCAAATCCTACAACGTGAATACTCTCTTGTAGAAAATTTGGGTTTACGCTGCTGTTTGATCTTCATTGCTGTCTTAGCCATGAATTTACCTCCTTCATATCAGACCAATTATGCCTGTGCAAACGGCATATTGAATAATCTCAATAACTCACGTGCCTCTTCGTCTGTCTTAGCTGTCGTTACGATGATAACATCCATGCCTCTTACCTTATCGATCTTATCATACTCAACTTCAGGGAAGATCAACTGCTCCTTGATACCAAGCGCATAATTGCCGCGTCCGTCAAATCCGTTGGGATTCACCCCTCTGAAGTCACGAACACGGGGCAGCGCAAGATTAACCAGTCTGTCAAGAAATTCATACATCTTCTCTCCACGAAGCGTTGTCTTGCAACCGATAGCGAGACCCTCTCTGATCTTAAAGTTAGCAATGGAATTCTTTGCCTTGGTAACGACTGCCTTCTGACCTGTGATCAGCTCCATATCCGCAACAGCAGCATCCAGAATCTTAGCGTTTTCCTTTGCTTCTCCGACACGCATATTGACAACGATCTTATCAATCTTCGGGATTTCCATTACATTCTTATATCCGAACTTCTTTGTCATGGCATCCATGATCTCGTTCTTATATACATCTTTTAATCTACTCAATGTCTTCGGCCTCCTTCCCTGTCCTAATCAATCACATCGCCGGTTGATTTGGCAATACGAACTTTTTTGCCGTCAACAACCTTAAATCCGATTCTTGTGGGAGTCCCCTTATGAACNTACATTACNTTGGAAATATCAATCGGGGCTTCCTTCTCTATGATACCGCCTGTCTGGTTCGCCATAGAAGGTTTGGAATGTTTCTTTACCATGTTGATACCCTCAACAAGCACCTTGCCGTTCTTTGCATCAACAGAAATNACCTTTCCATCCTTGCCCTTGCCNTTTTTNANGCTGCCGGTAATCACTCTTACCGTATCACCTTTTTTAATCTTATTCATCTGAAAGGCACCTCCTTATAATACTTCGGGAGCCAGAGAAACGATCTTCATAAACTGTTTCTCACGAAGCTCTCTTGCTACCGGTCCAAAGATACGGGTTCCTCTCGGAGTCTTATCATCCTTGATGATAACAGCAGCATTCTCGTCAAACTTGATATAGGAGCCATCCTTACGACGGGCGCCCTTTACACTGCGTACAACAACTGCCTTTACGACATCGCCCTTTTTAACAACGCCGCCGGGTGTTGCATCTTTTACCGTAGCTACGATCACATCGCCGATATTTGCATATCTTCTGGTGGAACCACCGGAAACGCGGATACACAAAATTTCTTTAGCGCCTGTATTGTCAGCAACTTTCAGTCTGCTTTCTTGTTGTATCATGCCTATTCTCCTTCCAATAAAATCATCAACNTACTTTTATTTNGCTCTTTCTACGATCTCAACAAGTCTCCATCTTTTATCCTTAGAAAGAGGTCTTGTCTCGGCAACTTTGACAATATCTCCGATATGAGCATCATTGTTNTCNTCGTGAGCNTTCAGCTTATATGTTCTCTTTACAATCTTGTTATAAAGAGGATGCTTTACATGATTCTCCACTGCAACGGTGATCGTCTTCTGCATTTTATCACTGGTAACTTTACCGATACGTGTTTTTCTTAAATTTCTCTCTTCCACGATCATTAACTCCTTTCTCAATCATATTATCCACTCTGCTTTTTATCCGGCATATCAGCGTTTCGCACTATTTAGGCTTCCGCTTTGCTCTTCACATTGATAACCGTCTGAATCCTTGCGATGTTCTTACGAACTTCCTTGATCCGGGATGTGTTATCCAACTGATTGGTGGCATTTTGAAATCTCAGATTGAAAAGTTCCTTCTTAGCAGCTACCAATTCCTGATTCAACTCTGCTGCTGACTTTGCATTCAGCTCTTCAACATATTTTTTAGTTTTCATTCGCTACACCGCCTTCCAAGTCTGCTTTGGAAACAATCTTGCACTTGCAGGGAAGCTTGTGCGTAGCAAGACGCAGCGCCTCTCTTGCTGTTTCCTCTGGTACGCCTGCGATCTCAAACATTACACGTCCAGGCTTTACGACAGCCACCCAGTATTCCAATGTTCCTTTACCGGAACCCATTCGGGTCTCAGCAGGCTTTGTTGTAACCGGCTTATCCGGGAAGATCTTGATCCAAACACGACCGCCACGCTTAATGTAACGAGTCATGGCAACACGGGCTGCTTCAATCTGATTTGATTTGATCCAGCAGGGCTCTGTTGCAACAATACCATACTCACCATAAGTGATTGTATTACCTCTTGATGCCTTACCGGCCATTGTTCCACGAAACTGTTTACGACGTTTCACTCTTTTAGGCATTAACATTATTTATCGCTCCCTTCCTTGGATGCAGCGCCTTCCTTCGCATCCGTATTTCCTTTAGTCGGAAGTACCTCGCCTCTGTANATCCATACCTTTACACCGATCTTGCCGTAGGTAGTATCNGCTTCAGCGAATCCATAATCAATATCTGCACGAAGTGTCTGCAGGGGGATGGTNCCTTCACTGTAGAACTCTGTACGTGCCATATCAGCTCCACCAAGACGTCCNGATACAGATGCCTTGATACCCATTGCACCGGAGATGCTGTTNCCNCTGTTATCNTTCTTCATCGTCCTTGTCATACAAGACTTGATAGCACGTCTGAAAGATACACGGTTCTCCANCTGCTGNGCAATATTNTCAGCAACAAGCTGTGCGTCAGCATCCGGCTTTTTGATCTCCTGCACATCCAGACTGATCTCTTTTCTTCCGATCAGCTTCTGAAGCTCCTTCTTGGTNGCTTCGATGCCNGTACCGCCTTTACCGATNACAACACCNGGCTTCTGTGTATTTACTACTACTTCCACCTTTTCTGCTTTTCTNAGNATTTCAATCTTGGAAACTCCTGCAGCATACAGCTTNTTCTTCAAAAACTTNCTGATATTGTAATCNTCAACAAGGTAATCTGCAAATTTATCCTCTGCNTACCACTTGGAGTCCCAGTCTTTAATAATACCAACTCTTAAGCCATGCGGATTAACTTTCTGTCCCATACTTACTTAGCTCCTTTCTCATCAAGAATGATGGTGATGTGGCTTACTCTTTTCTCAATCCTATAAGCACGTCCCTGCGCTCTGGGATGAATCCTCTTCATCGTCGGTCCNTTNTCTGCATAACATGCNGCGATATAAAGNTTCTCCGGATTCATTCCGTTNTTGTTTTCCGCATTTGCNATTGCGGAATCAAGCAGCTTCTTAATGATGCTGGAAGCATATCTTGGATTGTATTCCANNATTGCCTTGGCTGTTGCAACATCTTTGCCCCTGATCGCNTCAAGCACAAAGCATGCCTTNTGTACAGAAACCCTTGCATAAGATAACTTTGCGGAGGGTCTTGTATCTTTGATTGCNTTTCTTTCTCTCTTAATCTGAGATCTATGTCCTTTCGCCATAGTNCATTCCTCCTATCTGATTATCTNACCTTAGATTTCTTATCGTCTTTACCATGTCCCCTGAAGGTTCTGGTNGCAACAAACTCGCCGAGCTTATGTCCAACCATATCTTCTGTTATATATACAGGCACATGCTTCCGTCCGTCATGAACTGCAATTGTGTGTCCCACAAATGAAGGGAAAATTGTAGAACGACGAGACCATGTCTTGATTGCCTGTTTCTTACCTGATGCATTCATATTGTCAACTGCTTTCAGCAGGCTTTCATCTGCAAAAGGTCCTTTTTTTAATGATCTTGCCATGATATATCTATCCTCCTTACTTGATTACGGTTATGATTTAACAGCCTAAGCTATTTAATGGCTCTACCGTCACGTCTTCTTACGATCAGCTTATTGGACTGCTTGTTCTTCTTTCTTGTCTTCAGACCAAGAGCCGGCTTACCCCAAGGTGTACAAGGACCGGGACGACCGATNCTTGTCTTTCCTTCACCACCNCCNTGCGGATGGTCATTCGGGTTCATAACGGAACCNCGAACGGTNGGNCTGATGCCCATGTGACGCTTACGGCCTGCTTTACCGTAATTGATAAGGTTGTGATCACCGTTGCCGATGACGCCGATGCTTGCGCGGCACTCGATGGGAACCATNCNCATCTCGCCGGAAGGAAGTCTGAGTGTTGCATANTTGCCTTCCTTTGCCATCAGCTGNGCGCTGTTGCCTGCGGAACGAACCATCTGTCCGCCCTTGCCCGGCAGAAGNTCNATGTTATGAATCANAGTACCTACAGGAATGGCGGATAAGGGAAGACAGTTGCCGACNTTGATTTCTGCTGTCGGTCCGTTCATTACCTTCATGCCGTCNTTCAANCCTTCCGGAGCAAGAATATATGCTTTCTCGCCNTCNGCATAACAGATCAGCGCNATNTTGGCTGTTCTGTTCGGGTCNTATTCGATNCCGATNACNTTTGCCGGAATGCCATCCTTGATTCTCTTAAAATCNATGATNCTGTATTTCTGTCTGTTGCCGCCNCCNTGATGTCTGACAGTNATCTTTCCCTGATTATTACGTCCGGCATTCTTTGCCTTGGATACACACANGGATTTCTCCGGTGTNCTCTTTGTAATCTCTGAGAAATCAGAACCTGTCATGTGTCTTCTTGACGGTGTATATGGGTTATATGATTTAATTCCCATGACTTATTTCTCCTTTTCTATTCACTATTTATTATCACACTTTGGTTGTGTTTATTTNTGGCTCTTACAGTCCGGAGAANATCTCTATNTCCTTNCTGTCNGCCGTAAGCTGTACGATNGCNTTNTTNGTCTTCGCTGTCCTNCCGCTTACGAGCTTGCCATTGNTGTTACGNCNNTTGATCTTGCCATCCTGATTCAANGTGTTGACCTTTGCNACCTTAACTCCGTCNAACATCTTCTCGACCGCTTCCTTNATCATGGTCTTATTTGCTTCCGGATGTACCAGGAAAGTATATTTCTTCTCAGCCATNCCGGACATACTCTTNTCTGTTACCAGCGGCTTAAGAATTACGTCATAATACTGAATTGCTGCCATTTATGCGTACACCTCCTCAATGGTTGCGACTGCTGCCTTTGTCAGNACAACAGTGCCTGCGTTCATTACATCATATACATTGATCGTATTGGTCAGTGCAGTCTTAGCATCCGGNATATTCCTTGCGGAAAGGATNACGTTATCATCCTTCTCATTTAATACCACCAGTGCCTTTTCTGCTTTGATGTTCTTTAAGATCTGGACAAATGCCTTTGTCTTGATCTCGTCCATCTTCAGCTCATCCACCACGATCAGTTTCTGATCCTGAACCTTACTGGTCAATGCAGACTTAAGGGCTGCTCTCTTTTCCTTCTTGTTCATCTTAAAGGAATAATCTCTCGGTACGGGAGCAAATACGACTCCGCCGCCCTTCCACTGCGGTGCCCTGATGGAACCCTGTCTTGCATGACCTGTTCCCTTCTGTCTCCAAGGCTTCCTTCCGCCGCCGGATACTTCGGAACGTGTCTTTGCCTTCTGCGTTCCCTGACGCTTATTTGCAAGCTGCTGTACAACTGCCAAGTGTACTAAATGTTCATTGATCTCAACGCCAAATATTTCATCACTTAAGTCGATTGTACCAACTTCTTTGCCTTCCATATTAACAACTGATACTTTTGCCATTGTTAGTAGTCCTCCTTTCAACCAACTTAAGCTTCTACCTTAGTGGTTTCTTTTATTGTTACTAATGCTTTCTTCGGTCCGGGTACTGCACCCTTTACCAGAAGAAGATTCTTCTCAGCATCGACTCTGACGATCTCAAGATTCTTTACTGTGATCGCCTCACAACCCATATGTCCGGGCATCTTCTTACCCTTAAATACACGGCTCGGGCTGGAACATGCTCCGTTGGAGCCTGCATGGCGGTGATACTTGGAACCATGCGCCATCGGTCCTCTGGACTGTCCGTGTCTCTTGATNGCGCCCTGAAAACCTTTTCCTTTGGAAATCGCAGAAGCNTCAACCTTATCGCCTACNGNAAAGATGTCTGCTTTGATCTCCTGAGCCAGTGTATATTCCTCAGCATTTTCAAACTTAAACTCTCTCACATATCTCTTTGCGGAAACGCCGGCTTTCTTAAAATGTCCCTGCTGGGGCTTGTTCACGCCATGGCGGTGAACCACTTCCTTCTTACCGGACTTATCCTTATTGATGATCTTTTCCTTCTTATCAACGAAGCCAACCTGTACTGCGCTGTAACCATCGTTCTCAACTGTCTTGATCTGCGTTACATAACAGGGTCCTGCCTGAAGCACCGTAACCGGGATCAACATTCCGTCTTCGTTAAAGATCTGTGTCATTCCGACCTTTGTTGCTAAAATTGCTTTCTTCATACTACAACCTTTACTCCTTTCTAAGTCTGCGAATTGGCATTCTGCGTAAATTCGCAGTTGAAAACCACATTTCTTTGTTTTCAACTTTCCTTGTTTTTTCCACTAAAGCGGTATGGATTTCTGTCCTCGCGGTTTGCTGTGACTGACGATCCGCAGTCCTCCATACATAAAGTTAGCAGAGGTTTCATGTTAAAATTCTTATTTCATTTTTACATCTACGTAAACACCTGCCGGGATATCCATCTTCTGCAAAGACTCTACGATCTTCTGGGAAGGATTAAGGATATCGATCATCCTCTTGTGGGTTCTCTGCTCAAACTGCTCTCTGGAATCCTTGTACTTATGAACAGCACGCAGGATCGTAACCACTTCCTTCTTTGTAGGAAGAGGAACCGGACCGCTTGTCTCCCCACCGTTCTTCCTTACTGCCTCAATGATCTTCTTTGCTGATGCATCAACCAACTGATGATCATACGCTTTTAATGTGACTCTCATTTTCTGACNTGNCATAAAANAAGTCGCCNCCTTTTCGTACTTTGTTTTCAAGCACGACAAGCTTGGTNACTGTACACNTTCCCGTGTGTGTCCTGAANNTCCANAACCGTAACTCACACGTCGTTTCTGCTTTCATGCAGACTGTCTAAGCATTGTACAGTGACTTGTCGTCAATATTATCGGCGGAACACATATCCGCCACTGACATTCGCTCCACGGAAAACCTGTTATGGCTTTCGCCGTAACAGCAACCTCACGCTTCATAGCTATCATGCCACAGCAATAGATAGTATATATGATAACTTTTCAAAATGCAAGCACTTTTTTTGAAAGTTTTGAAATTTTATTGAAAATCAAGAAATTTTCAAATAAATCCTATAAAATCAGGCATTGTTTTGCAAATGTCCGTTGCTCAATATAGACATATCATCGCAGGACACGCTTCCGCTGCGCGCGCCGCGCAGCGGCACATAAGATGNCCCGGACTTATTTATTCTACATCTTTAACTTCTTCAAATTCCTTTACGATCTCCTCTGATGGCGGCGGTGTCAAAAGGCTGACNANCACGATACAGATCAGGCTGAGCGGAAAACCTACCGCCAGAGAATATAACCCTGTTGATGANCCAAGGGTAACAAGTCCTTCCGTTCCCTGGATCATCGGTATATAATCCCATACGATCACAGTCAGAGCGCCTGANACCAGACCNGCAACNGCTCCNGGNAAATTNGTNCGCTTCCAGAAGATNGCCATCAGCACTANCGGACCAAAGGCNGCTCCAAGACCTGCCCATGCATTGGACACCAGTCCCATAATGGANGAATTCGGATCCAGAGCGATCACATATGCGATNATCGCGATGACAACAATGGTAATCCTGCTNATCACAAGAACTTTTTTGTCGTCTGCATCCTTTTTGATAATNCCTTTATAGATATCCTCCGCAATAGCNGATGCGCTGACTAANAGCTGGGAATCCGCAGTCGACATGATCGCCGCCAGAATNCCGCANAGGAAAATGCCTGCNATCAGCGGCGCNTTGATCTCTTCTGTGAAAACTTTCTTGATCATTTCAATAAAAATACGTTCTTTTCCGGCTTCATTTACAATATAATCAAAATTCATATATGCCCGNCCGATAATACCGATCACGCATGCCGCAGCCAAAGAAAGCGTAACCCATATAATAGCTACCGTCTTGGATTTGGTCATCTCCTTTTCATCCTTCACNGCCATAAAACGTACNATNATATGCGGCATACCAAAATATCCNAGTCCCCATGCAAGTCCGGAAATAATGCTGACCGCATTGTTGCCTGCGAACATATTAAGAAATCCCGGCGCAGTTTCNGTNGTGATNCCACTTGCTGCCAGACCTGCNGTCACCGTCAGNCCATCTGCATTCATAAAGCAGACTGCACAGACAGGCACCGCAAGAAGGGCNATCAGCATCAAAGTTCCCTGAATAAAGTCCGTCGTGCAGACNGCAAAGAATCCGCCCAAAAAGGTATAGGTAAGGATAACAATCGCGCCTATGGTCAGCGCGATGATATAGTCGATTCCAAAGATCGACTGAAACAGCTGTCCGCCTGCTGCCAGAGCGGAAGCACAATATACCGCAAAGAAAACTACTATTACTATAGAAGAAACAGACATCAGAATCTTCTTTTTATCCCGGAATCTGTTCTCTAAAAACATGGGAATCGTCACAGAATCATTGGCCTTGATCGTATATTTTCTAAGTCTTGATGCCAGAACCAGCCAGTTTAATATAGTTCCGATCAACAATCCCAATGCAACCCAGCCGTCACCGCTGAGACCGGTCACAAAGATCGCGCCCGGCAGTCCCATCAGCAGCCAGCCGCTCATATCGGAGGCCTGCGCTGACAATGCCGCTACAAAGCCGCCCAGTTTTCTTCCGCCCAGGAAATAATCCTCGGCATTTTCATTTTTCTTAGAATACATTGCCCCGATCGCAACCATGATAAAAAGATAGATCACGAAGGCAACCAGTATCCATGCAGTTAAACTTGTCATAACAACATCTACCCCTTTCTTTTTCTGCAGATATGTATGTCTCTGTGAAAAGTAGAGCCATAAATTTCTTCAATTTAAAATGGCAGGGCGTTCCGTAAAGGCTCCCTTGCCATTCACTGCGAGTTATTATAATATATGAAGGGTGATACGTCAATCATTTTTGTATCGTATAATAGCGTAAATTTGCTGTATTTTAATTTTTTACTAATTCCAAATCATCTGGTAACAGAGTACACTGTGCTTTTGGATTGAATCACTCCTAACTAACCTTTTGCAAAAATTGTTGTTAATCTTCCTAATACAGCCCACTGCAGCTGTGCCAAATTCTACGGATACCGGTAAAGTATCCTTATTAGAAAACACTTGTAACAAGACATAATAATTTCACTTTATTAATTCTAGCAGAAGTTCCTCTGCTCTGTCCATTTCAATAAGCAACGGATTCATATAATCGCTAAAAGTATCCAGATACGCTCTACAGCCACCTCTAATCATAATTTTTCCATCTTTTCATCCATACTTAATCCTCCTAACGGTATATGGATTAATCTAAATTGCATAACCGCGAAAGTAATTGCTTTGCCTTTTCTCTACATTGTCCCCATAAATTTGATTCTTTAAGTGCTTCTATTGTCCATAAGCTTTTATCATGCTTTTCTCCCATTTCAGATAGCTTATTATTTATATCATTAATTAATGCACATTCATCTAAAGACAACATTCCATCTTTATGCAAAGTATCCATTACAGCTACGACCTCATCATCAAATACTAACGCAATTTCATCAGCAATATTAATTGCCTTTGGCAAGGCATCAATCTGTTTTTCATAATTTGATGCCATAAGCAATACAGCATTATACATTCGTTTATATATATTTAATTGTATTTTATGGTTATCTTCCATTTCCAATTCTCTATAAATACATCTTTCACCCTCAGACATATTGCAATATGATATAAACCAATCTTTTTTATCCACTATTTCATCACCGTCCCCTCCAAATAAAATCTCTGTGTTCTGTCCCACCAATAATTCCGCCTCGTTGTAAGCGCAAATCTCTTTGATACTGTTTCAAGGCAAACGGAGATAGTGCCTCAAAAGAATGACTATGCCTGTCACATTTCTATATATCGGAAAAAAAGAAAATAGTGCAAAAAGCATATCTTGTCATCTCACTTAAATTAATATTTCTAATTCATCCCAACTAGCTTCATACCCTTTACTATTCATATATGTTTCAAATCCAACTCCAATTTGAGAATTAACCTCTCTTTCCCAAACAGTATCACATTCCTCACATATAAAAATCCTCTTTCCACTTTTCTTCATTTTTGCTTCTTGAACTACTCCTTGTTCACAATATGGACATATCATTTAATTCACCCCTTTAGGAAAAGCAGTCACAATATTATTTGAATATCCTTTAGTTACAATTCTTATTATATCTTCACCGTTTGTACCAATTACCCTTCCCATATTGACATCATAAAGAACATTACCATTGGATTGTAATACTCCTGAACCCTTATTAATACATGCCTTACACGATTACCATCCTTTGAGCCTTGCCCATATATTGTACCATAGTTGCGCACGCTTTTTGCGCATAATTCAAATTGCGAAGCAATTTGTAATAAGCGCTTGCGCTTATTTTAAGCGCTGCTTCTGCACTTATTTTACCATAGGCGCTTCTTTATTTAATTCGCCATATTTTCGGACTATACTGCTTTTAATAACTATTCTAAATATTGGAATAATCTATATTATTTTTCTCCAACATATATATTTATCCCAAATATTAACATCAAATACAGCTTCATTTTTTAAATCATAATAAACGACTAATTCATTCAATTGATCAAAATCATAATTACTTGGATATTTTCCAGCAGATGTTAATTCAATTAATAGACCTTCTAAGGCCATTTCATATTCGTCATGATTGTAAAAATGCCAAACTTCATTAATCGATTCTGCATCCAAAATAGCTACACACTTTTCAATTAATATTTTTAACTTTTCTTCCATTAGTTTCCCTCTCCTTTTAGGGATTTGCGGGAGTATTTATAGGATATGCCGTAGGCACAAAATTTGCAAAACGAATAAATTCGTTGTTTAATCCGTATCATTAATTTTTTTTACACTTACTCCACTCTAAATAATATGCATATTGCTCCTCTATAGAGGCATATTCATCTAATTCACATGGATCAAAAATGCTTACAATATCTTTAGTAAGAGCATGCTTACCCATTGTCAGTTTGTATGCTTTTATAGCATCCCCCATACTTAATATCATTGGTGATGGATATACGTCTCTACAGCATCCCTTACAAAGCAATTTAACATCTTGTAATTCAAGTTCTTTTCTCAGCTCAAGTAATGCATAAAAGAAATTTTCGCCTTCTGCGTATGTATTATAACCTTGAGCTTTAAAATAAATTTTATATATATCGTTCACTTCATTTGTAATAACCATTGCATTGACTTTATCACCTTTGATATCGCACATTACTTCATATTTTTCTTCCACCATTATTTACCTCCATAATTGGGATTAGGTATAAGTGTATTACTTAAAACACCGCTTTGTTATATACCTTTTATTTCAGATACCCTTGCCTAAATAACTCCCGATTAATTTTTTCTTTTCGTTCATTATCTCCTAACATTTCCCATGAATTATGTGTTACTTCGAATACTTCAATTTCTTTTAATTGCTCGCCGAACTTATCATCTTCCACCATTTTTTCAAGACAATTCGGACATTTTGTGTTAGGAATAGTATCTATTTCTTCGCCATCAATTTCATCACATGTTATTCCATATATATCTGGTACAATTCTTGCTAATTTACTTGATGTTATACTTATTCCATTTTCCAAACATAATTCTGCACAATATTTTTTTAATTCTTGTATAATATTTTCGTTAAGGAGGTTTGCATAAGCACATTTCTTCCCACTTTTAGTAGAAACAATTCTTTCGCCATATGTATAGCCGGAAGTAAAATAAGAAATACGTTCTGTTCCACAGTTTAAACANTTTCNTCGTGCAACAGTAAGTTTAAATTTATTCATTCCATTATCNATTGCTNATCTCNTATNGGCGCGACCATTTGTGGNTGCAGTATTNTGTTAGCACCATTCTCTCCACCAATAGAATGATATGCTACGGNNTCTGTACCACCCTCTACATTACCTTGTGTAGTCTGTTCCGTCTGNGTATTTATNNTCTGATAATNCGGATCACTTGTAGCTGCATTTCCACAGCCAGCTNCATTATACCCACTCGGATCATAATACACCACCGGATTGCTGTCACAGTACGCATACGGGTTCAGCCCGTCCCCCTGATAGGCGTCTTCCTGCATGAAACGCCCATATACAGGGTTATAATATCTTGCCCTTAAGTAATACTGCCCTGCTTTTATTTTGAGATTATCCNGTCCAAGCANNAGCAGATGTTCACCTTTTGTGGNTTTAGANTGAAAAGAAATAAATACAAATAGACTTTTGTTCCAGNCNNCGGCATACNATATTCCAGATTGCCAGTTGCCGTAGACCATGGGTATGGATAAACTGCTTTTCAAAAATCACTAAATTTTAAATCGTCGAATATCTTTTCATCTTTTCATAAAAATATTCGCATGCTTCTTCTTCAGTTTCAAAAACCTTTTGTCCTACTTTATGGCCACGCTCACTGTAATATACTTGCCACATTTCCTCTTTCACTATACATAATCTCTCATCTGGCAATCCACCAATCATAATAGAATATAAATCTTGAGAAACACCTATTTCATCCAATTTGTTTTTTAGTTCATTTACTGTCATTTTATTGTAACCTCCTTAATACTCCTACATTATAGAAAACACAGGCAAAAATGATTGACAGGAAAATCAAAAACATAAAACCTCTGCCTAATCACAGATTAAGTTATATACATTTTCCTTTATATCTTTTTTCTAATTGAGTAACATTTCTTGGCGGAATATATAATAAAAAGTTTTGATATTCTTTTATCCACTCTTTACCACCTAATAATAAATCATCCCATTTCTTTTCTAATGTATAGGCAATTAGTGTTAAATCTATTTCCGTTTTTGATTCTTTTTTCAATCGCTCTTTTATCTGCATCCTTGCTTCGTCTGAAACCGAATTTGCAATGAAAGAATCAATATTACAATACGCATATAAGTCTCCATCCTCTTTCTTTTCAATATACACCATTTCAAGTTCACCCGAATGGCGCAAAAAAGATAATATNTATTTATCAGAAAATAATACCACTTCCTCTTCTNAAATAATTGATGNTTGCAAATTGTATTTCTTAATTATGCTTTCAAACGCATGCATAACTATTTCTATTAATTCCATTGTTAATTTTCCTTAATTTTTGAATTATTCTTAATAAAAAGAATCCCTACTAAGATTGGAAAAACTTATTATACTTCTGCTATTCTACGTTTTAAAAATTCAATAAAATCTGATGCATAAGCTTCCTTTTTATAATACTCATAAACAGGATACTCTCCTTCTATTAATCCTTTCGACAAATCAAAATAAAACAACTCATCATTAGGTTCAGAAATAATCAGCTTGTCATTATAATCGTCATCTTGCTTACGACTTAATTCATTTATATATACTACATCGCCGCCTACTACACTGTCAAAATCAATGCCATATATACTGTAAATTTCTTCACCATAAATTTCCCCACCTTTATAGTTTTTTAACCACCATTTATATGATGTCGGAAATTTTACATTTAACCTTTTTTCGGCCAGCTCTATCCATTCATCTGAAATGCCCTCTCCATAAGTCGAAAAATCAACATTTTCTTCTGCAGCATTTATTAAATTCACTAATTCGTTATACATTTTTTATCTCCTCTCCACATAAAGAATAAAATTTTTTTATAATCCAATTTAAAAAACTTAATTGGACTTCTCCCACACTTCTCCCTGTCACAGACAAAATTTGCGCACAAAAGAATTGATTGTCGTCTTCAGTCCAATGTCCAGAAAGGACATTGCACGGTTTTTGATTTCTGTCGGAATCCCGCCATAATAGGCTTCTGCCATCCCGCCTGCCATACAGGCGATGGTATCACTGTCGCCACCAATAGAAACAGCTCCACGGATGGCGTCCTCATAAGAATCCGATTCCAGAAAAGCTTCGATTGCGGGTGGCACCGAGTAGGATGTACGGCTGTCAAACACATAGTTTTGTCGAAGTTCACTCAATCTCACTAATGGATATCTGTAGTTTTGTTCTATGTACTTGCGAATTTCTTCTTTAGAAGCCCCCATCCTTGCGAGATAAATACAGAGGGCGACCGCTTCGGCGCCGCGCTTGGCTTCCTTCGTATTGTGAGTGTAATGACAACTGGCATCTATCTCTTTTTTGATGTCNTTAATCNACTCCATGNCATATCCTATGGCACTGACCCGCATTGCGCCTCCATTGCNAAAACTCCTCTGTACTGTGTAATTCTCCGAATTAGNCCATTCCGAAAACATCTGCCCGAATCCGGCATTGGGATATCTGCGGTAATACTGTCTGTACCACATGGCATAGGACTTGCGAGGGCTTACATTCGATTGTTCCCTGTTCAAAATCGCATCCGCCACCGCCACGGACAGCACCGTATCGTCTGTAAAATGACTCTCTTTGGGAAACAATTCAAAATCTTTTGTCTTGACATTGTGAATTTCATATGTGGAACCAATAATGTCACCGATCACAGCACCGAGCATATAACCCCCTATCTTAGGAAATCTCGCCAGACTCCCCCTCCTCGCCGATTTACAACTCTTTTCTAAAAACGCCTTCCGTGTAACTATACACTTTCGACAGGAACACATTTCCCCATCTTCTTCTGTATTTCAAATATTCACTTGCAACATTTATCCTATCCATTAAATAACTCCTTTATATCTTTAACTCTTTTTATACCTTCAGCATTTTTTCTATATAATTTTCCATTTTTATGAAAGTACATATTAAAGTCATTTTTTTCCAAAACATTTTTTAGTAATAAAATGGAATCTTCAATACATTCTCTATCAAGCTGGTTTTTGAATTTGCTAATACGGTACAATGAATTAGATGCTTGTTCAGTATCATAAATTATAATATCATATGTCCTAATTTCATTTTCTATTTCAATTTTATAATTATTAGGAAGATAATTATATTTTAATATGAAAGAACCCATGTGTTCAAAATTGCAAATAGTTTCTATTTTTTTGATATCTGCACCAAATGTTCTATCCATGCACGCATCAAACATATTAATAATTCCATTATAAAAAATACTATCTAATCGCATGCCAAATACCTCCTTCATTAACAAACCGATAGCCATTGGTGTCCCATATGCGGACACGGAGGAATTTTTCATCGTATTCATGATACGTTTCGTAACTTTATGTGGTCTTTGTCAAGATTGAACACTTGGCAAAATCCTGCTTTTCTCCTTGCACTAATAATGCCCCTGTCATTCCTCTTTCTAATGAATCGAATTTCTTCCTATATGCTATTATTTCTGTTATGTTATAATATTTTGTTCCCGTTTCTTGCGCACGGTATGCTAATTTATCTCCTATTGTAACTTTTTCTATCACTCTCCCGTAAAATATTATCATTTCTTTTTCTTTACATATCTCATATGATTCTAAAATAAACACTTCTTTTTCCATAATTAGCCTCCCAAAATGTTTGTAAAACATAACCTGTAATCAATTAGCCAACAACTATATAAGAGCTTTTTAATTTAGAAACACGATTAGGGTTTTCATTTAGCAAACCATTATTNTAAACNTAAATNAAATGGTAATCGCTCTTCTATATTACAAGCATCTATAGACAATATAGTAACTANATCCNGGATTTCTTTAATTCTCTTNCCATNGAANNCTTTTGCATCCAAAAATTGGTCAAATGACTCAAAATCATAACCTTGTGAACCATCTTCAGTTAAACCAAACCAATATATAACTTTTTCATCTTTACCATACAGCATTTTCCCTAACCAAGAACATTGATAATCTTTGTAGCTATCAATACAAAACTCAATTTCAATACAAGTTCGATTATTGGTAATATCGAATGACATTATACTACAAAATTCTTCAAATGTTATTTTATTCATTATGCTCACCTTCAGTATTAATGCATTTTTTGCATCTAATGTTCATATAATATTTCTTCTTTACACGCCGGGTAATAGCTATCTATTTTTCTCCCCTCATATCTGCAGCCATCAAGGTTAGCCAATCTACCACATATGTTGCATTCTAATAAAACTTTATTATGCTTGGCACTGCTCGATAACACTTTTATATAACGCAAATCACCATCAACATTGTATCTATTTTAGAAAAGCCTACTCTACTCTTTCTTTTTTCCTCCATATCCAAATAAAACCCCGGATTTTCAACTAAATATTTATCCTCATCTAAATCAAGCAACATCCTTAACCTACTACTATATTGCAGCCTTGAACTAAAATTTTTTTCATTCTTTTTTACCCATAACCTTAAGGCATTATAATAGTTCTTATATGATAACAGATTATTCTTATCTAAATATATTTCATGAAAACTATTTAACACAGAATCATTCATAAATATTCCTCCATCAATAAGGGCTTATCAAAGCGGTATTCATGACTTTTTAGGATCTTGGGATACCGCTGATACTGCGTTTTTATTTAATAGTGGTGGGAGATTTCCCTCCCCCTTATTCCCCCTGATGTGTGCCAATGTAACATGGGCGTTTGGGGATCGTCAAGGAAATTATGAGTTTACACGATAAATACAAGATTCTATCGCTACTTTATCCTCTACTTGACAAAGGAAATCTTGTTTTAGTTCATCAATGCTGCATACTTTTTTTCGAAAAATATCATCATATCCTTCAACAACAAATATTTCTACCTGTCTAATATGCAATGAGTCAATTAGATATTTCAAACAGTCAAATAATATATTTATGTTATCCTTGCAACACTGTTTGTAAAAATTTCTGGATTCATCTGCAAACAGTACATCACTAGAAAATTTATCGAAGGGAAAAAGTACATCACTACTATTACAAGGTTGGTTTTCTGATGTAATCGCAAATTTAATGTTTCCATCCGATTTCTGCTCTTCCAACATTCTATGTATCTCTTTGTAAAACATTATTTCCTCACCGAACCAGATATAAATGTTCTTGTCAGATGCATATGACTTCACTTGTTCTAATAATTCTTTATCATATACTGAATTAAAAGAACCAAATAAAAAATAACTCATTGTATCAATTCTCCTTATTGTGTAGGAAGATTATTATATCCCGGTGTAAGTGGTCCATCCCATACACCATCCCTATAACCATTCTCATTGTAATGATAACTATGCTCGTGCGGTTGATACGACTGTTGAGTTTTGTATCAAAATGCGAATGGTCAAAATCTTGTCTATTAAACTGCCAACCGTTTGCATCATAAAATGCTCTACTTTTTACAGTACCATCTGGATTCATTACCTTGTGTAGTCTGTTCCGTCACGTATTTATCGTCTGCCCATCCGTATCCCTTGTAGCTGCATTTCCACAGTCAGCTGCATTATACCCGCTCGGATCATAATACGCCACCGGATTGCTTTCACAGTACGCATACAGGTTCAGCCCGCCCCCTGATAGACGTCCTCCTGCATGAAACGCCCATATACAGGGTTATAATATCTTGCCCTAAAGTAATACTACCCTGTCAACTCATCATTCTGCTGTCCTGTTTAGAAAATATGGAAAAATAATTCCTGTTTCTGTAATTTCTAAAACGGCTGCTTTTACAATATTACTATATCTTTCCATATAACCTTATCACTTTCGTCATATTCCACTATTCTTACCTTGGAAGCTTTATTTTTACGCACTTGATTTTCATCATCATCCAAATAGACTCTAACCTGTTTTACCCCGCCATGCTCAAATTCTCCTTTATTAATTTCCATATGCGGGTTTTGAGGCATATTTTTTACCGTCTCCTTTAACTTCTCCACAGATTCCTGAAAACGGATCGCCTCCTTAAATTTGATCTGTCTTTCTCTGTTTTCCGGCTTCTCATAGTCTAAAACATTCTGATAAAGAGTGATGTATCTGCATGTATCCGATATCTCCTCATTGCTGTAGCAGTCTTTAAAATTCTCGACCCCCTCGCGCGGAACATACTGATAATAGGATTCGTGAAACCACATCTTCCATACTGCGCCAAACCATATGCCGCCAACTACTTCCTCATGGCCGGGTAATTTATCTACATCTACTGCCTGCTTCCCTTTACGATATGGATGTTTCTTTAGAGGGATTCCTTCCAAGCTCCTGTTTGCACTTTTATAAGGTTCTAGTTCTGTATTGTTTTGCCACCTACTATCAGTCGCAGAAACGGCGATTCCAACAACGCCGACTTCATTCATAATATTATTAATTAACGAATAGATTTTTTCCTGATTAGATAAAAATATGTCATATTCCAATAGCGCATCAAGCATCGTGGTTATATTATGATTATTTTTAATTATACCAAGCAACCCATTCCCCCTATCCCATAACTTTGCTGAGTACTCCTCTTCTTCTAGCGCCATATCTAATTCATTTAAAAACTTTTTTTCTTTATAAGAAACCATTTTATAATTTGTTCGGTTTCCCAGCGACATTAGTTTAGGCGTAAAAAATTGCATTTCTGAAATCCATTTTTTTGCTAACTCCGGATGATTCCTAATGCGAAGCGTAATCACAATTTGTTCTTTTCTTTCCATAATCTACCTCTCCCTATTTAGTCAAGAATTTTTTCCTTAAAATTCAAGGTTTTTCTTGCAACATTTATCCTATCCATTTAACAACTCCTTGTTTGTTTAAATTTTCATCTGAGCATATCTCTAGCCATTCCATTTGCTTCTCCGCTTTCTTCCCTTAAATCACAATCCCTATATCGCTTTCCACTTTTCTTTCCACCAAATTCAACAAAATAGAATGGTGCATCATCCTTTATATGCCAATTTACATCTGAGATTTGTCCTACTAATGATCTTTCAATAATTTCTACTCTATCTCCCACTTTATACAGCAGTTCCCCGACTACCTTATAAAGCCTGGAGTTAACTCGAAATACTTTTTCTCCATACTTCAATGTAATCTTCTCTTTTTGAGTTGATATACATTGAAAAACTTTTCCATTTGGCTGTAGTGCAAAAAAATCCTCCCTGCAATCAGAATATTGTAATACCATAATACCCTTCTATAACGCTGAGCAATGTTTGAGTTTTTCCATAAACATTACAAATTTCCTCAGTTAATTTTTGTCCATATTCATCTCTTATCAAATTATCCCATTTTAACATGATTTCCTTTATTTTAGCAGCTACTCCATCCTGACATATTGCAATTAAGGGAAAAATCCAGTCCTTATCATTACAATCAATGCAAATACAACCCTGTTCACTTTTTAGTAGCAGTAAATTATTCAGACTATTTCTATCTCTTTCTTGCATTGCTGCATTTATATCTCTTTTATCAATATGTAATTCCATGATTACTACTAAATCATCTAAAATTTCTTCTATATACTCATTCGTGAAATACATTTCATATTGAACCATTGCTTTACCGCTCTCTCGTATTTCATTGTTTTTATGACCATCCAACAACTCCATTTGTTCCTTTTTTGCACACCTTGGTACAGATGCTCAATGGTGACAGCTTGGCTTAAACTTTTATTGCCCCATATTCATACGCCTTAAAATCTTCTTTCCACAAGGTAGAATTATCATAAATCGCATCTGTCCACAAACAACTTTCTAATCCCTCACATACAATATTAGCACCTCTTAAATCACATTTTGAAAAATAGACGTTTCTAATTATTGAATCGGAGAAATCTGCATAACGGAATGAAGAACAACAAAAATCACTATGTAATAATAATGCTGTTTTAAATGTGCAGCAATCAAATTTCGAATTTGCTTTTACCATAATTAGTTTGCTTTCATCAAAATTAGACTCGGAATTTAATCATATTATTTAATTTACTAACTACGAACTCAAGTCTTTGCTCCAATTCAATTGTTGTTGTCTCATCTTGTTTTAGGCTAAATATGTAATTCCCAACATCTTCATGCCATACCAAATCATATTCTGTTGAATCCTTATGCAACTTAATAATGCTGAACCATATTCCATCTATCTTTTCATCCGATAACATTTGATATTCCTCACAGAAAATCTTTGCAACAAGGTCATTACCATCAAAATAATCGAAATCAACAAACAAATACTCTATTCTATTGTTTTCGTCATCATTAATATGCTTTACTACCTTTATACTCATTTGACACTCTCCTTATTTCTCTTGGATTATTATAAATCAAATCCTTATGAATGACGCGTCAACTAAAATGATACAACATCATTTATCATACAAATATCTCATAATTACACCGGCAGTATTTTTCTTCTAATCACTTCATTTTTTATAATTTTTTAGTGCATCCAGGAAACTTGCCGAAAATCTGGTTTCCACAATTCCTAAATCTAGATTTTTTGTACTCTCCAACAATTCAAAGGATTCTATCAACTCAACAATACTATTTTGGGCTAAATATACACCTTCTTTTATATCATCATGAATCCATATATATATGGCATAATTTAATCGATTAATACATAAAAGGTTTCCTCCATCTAACTCACCGATCGGAATCAAATTATACGGTAACTGTTGTTTATAAACTTCATATATTTCACAGATATTATTTTTTCCTGTTAATGGGAAAAAAACATCATTGAATCATAGCCTTTTTTATCCGTAAGTGGTGTTCTTTCCAACGATTTAAATCCATAGTTATCTTTCAAATATATACCTGCATAATTTTCTAATATATACTTATACTCTTCTGATATCTCAATTTCAAAACTATGCTGAATTTTTATTAATTCTTCCTCTATCTTTTCTTTTTTACAGTTATTTTCAAACAAATCATTACATTTAGCTATAAAATGTTCGTTCAATAATTAAATCCTCCTCTCATATCGGATGCCGAACCTATATGGGGTATATTACTATGCAAATTAGTTGGAATCAATTGAATTACAGTACTTGTATAATGATGTGGCGTTAAACCACTGTCTAATAAAAATTGCCATTTCCGTCTGTGATTCTGCAAAACTAACCGACCGTAATATACTCTTAGCCCTCCTTTACACCGTCCGCGCAATTTGACATATTCTTCCTAATTTGTTGAATCAAACTCTTTATAATATAATCTCCTAAGGGAGACGCTGATATATATTTTAAATGCTCTTCTGCACTTATCTTTGTTATGTTTCCGTATAGATCTATCTTTTTCCAGTCACTACCTATACCAAATGTTAAAAAAATATCGTCAAAATCTGAAGCTATATAATCTTCCTGATGTCCAATAATTCTCCATTCACCTACTCTTTTTTTATCAAATAAACCATATGAATCTAAAACTATTGGCGTCATTACCCGTTGGATTTTTTCTATACTTTCTGCGGTAATATATGGTTTTTCAAAATTATAATCAAAAACAATACGAAGACAATTATTCTTTTTAATTTCTGTAAGCTTGTACATCACATTCCTCCACTATTTTTTATGAAACGCTGTTATTACATAAACCTTCATACTCATCATTTTATCCTCCAATACCCAATTTTTCTTCCGCCGATTCTTTCAATGGCATCCATTTTTTTCAAGTCTGCCACTGCCCTTTGAACTGTTTTATATGACACGCCTAAACGGTCAGCTATTTCGGACAACGAAATGTCCGTTTTGGTCTTAATAAGCTCTAAAACCTTTGTATTAATACCTTTTTCTTTTCGGACATCATTTGTCCTATTAACTGACCGGATATGAACTAGGATTTACAATAATCTGAATATATTGTTTTCCGCTCTCATCTAAACAATTTACATCAGCTATAATACCCATTGTATCCTTAATTTTATTAGGAATATCCTCAAGAAGTTTTTTGCAGTCAGCCACACCAACGATTTTCCCATTATCATCAACTCCAATATAGATACATCCTCCCTGTGCATTAGCAAAACCACATACCCATTTTAAATATTCATCTCTCCATGACTCTTTATATTCTATATTTTGACTTTCTGCCATACTTCTTATCCTCCATCTGAAAACGATCTATTGAATTGCCTATATAAAAATTCTTGATATTTTTACACCTCTGATACTATATTACAATATATAGTGACGTACTTATTTTTGTATCTCCGTTCAAATATTTCTGCCGGATAAAAGCATTTACTTAATAAAGAATTATTCAATCTTTCTTCGAAATACTCCAACTCCTCTTCATCCATATACATTTCTATAATATCTTCCCTAATAAACATTTCGTCCACATTAGAATCAAGCTTTATTGAAAAACTCCTTTCTTTTCCCAAATATAATATTGGAATATATTTTTCACATTTTTCTGAAACATTTTTAATATACATCAACATTTTTTCAATACCTTGTATATCTACTTTTAGAAGAAATGAATTAGTGCTACTCTTAACAATTTCAACCATAATCCCATTCTCCAGTTCTAGTCATTTATTAGTACATGAATATTTTTTATTACATCAAATCCTTCCAGAATCTTCTATTTTTATACTTTGTTTATCTCCTTCTGCATATGTTAGTCTCCCTAGTTCCGCCAAGGGATTTACGCTGTTTCATTAACCTATTCAACTTCTTCCAAACAGTTTTGATATACCTTTTCAATATATTCACGTTCCATGCCGTCGCACAAAATTAAACTATGCATCATATGTGTGAAAATATTATCATCGACACTTTCAATAGGCTCCGGCAAATAATTTACTCCTTCTTTTTCGTATGCCGCTCTTGATACATATGCAACGGCATCTATAATACAGTCCCACGCACTTATATTTTTTTCATCTTTCTCCATTTCTTGAAACAATGTAAATCCATTTTCTTCATTATCCAAGAAATCATATAGGACTTCTCCTAGGTTTTCTTCTGTATGTACCCATTTCGAACTAACTTTTATAGCTTCATTTAACAATACCTTAACATTTTTTCCTTGTAAATATGAAGATGCCTTTTCTGCCAATTTGATGGCAAAGATACATTTGCTTTTTTGTCCCAATTTTGTTATATCCATATTTGTCTCTCTATTCTACATATTGTCCATTTTGAATTACAAAATTACTTTTACCTGTAACTTTAACTTAATATTATCCTTCTACTTCCCTCAAAAATTTATCATTACATTTAACTATACTTCTTTTTTCCAATCTTCAAAACCACATTGATCCAGTTTCCGCTTTACCACTTCCATTGCTTTTTTATTAAATTTCATTTGATGTACTTTATAAATATCATTTGTTATCACTCCCAATGACCTATCTACAAATGCAGACATAATTAAGGCCAAGTTCTCATCAGACATATAGTCATATAGCNAATAAAGCAGTGCCCAANAGCTNTCCTCATCTANTTCATTTGGAAATGNTTGATNCAACATAGTATACGTTGATTTCAAAAATCTTACAATATATGGTGACATACTTATTTTTGNATTTCCNTTCAAATATTTCTCATATCTAATCTATAAANTCTTCAATATACTCTTTCAAATCATCTTCCAACTTGTCTTTNATACTCAAAATATTTCTCCATCCTCTTTATCACATTTTTTCAATTTCTCTAATTCTTCTAACTCCATCCAGCGTCCTCTCCTTCCTCATACAAAAGCTCTTGACCACAGCCAAGAGCTTTCTGAAATTCTATAAAACGGTTCTCTTTTTTTCAGCTTTCGCCTATTCGGTGTACGTGAACCGAAACGTACGGAAGAACCTCCACTCATGAATCCGAAAAATCATAAGCTTCATTGGTTAATAATATTATATTCAATCATCCACATAAAATCAATCGTTTTAGAATTTTTATCTACTGATTCCATGTTTGTATTCCCTGCGCAATCATAATCAGTCCAGCACAACGCTTTACCTGTAACTAACTATATAATTAACTAAACCGGCGCCAAGAACAGTTCCAAAAATCACTAATAAAATCGACAATCCGACGCCAATCAGCATCCAAACCAGATACGCTTTGCAGAAATTTGCCTTGCTTGGTTTCACACCGCCGCCAAACGCCCAGACGAGTATCAGAATAAAATTGACAATAGGGATGCAGAGAAGCAGCATCGTCCACATCCATTCGCCCATAGTTACATCATCCGATTCCACAGGCGGCTGATATGCAGGCTGCTGATTCACCGGAGCCATATAAGGATTCTGCCCCTGTCCTGCCGGCTGCATATAGGGATTCTGTGCCTGTCCTGTCGGCTGCGCGCCGGTATTATCTGGTTGATACATGTTATTTTGATCCATACTTTTATCCTCTTTTCCGCGCCGTTTTTGCGCTGCGTTCTTTTGAAACTTATGTTTACCATATTATACAGCACCCCCCTCCCCCTGACAACATATTTTTCCCTGCAATAGTACCCCCGCTCCACACTTTATGTTATAATATATTTTAATTTGTTTCGGTAAATATAGTAAGGAGAAATCATCATGTGGACTGCAGACCGTTGGAAGGATTATGAGGTTTACGATACATCGAATGGAGAAAAGCTTGAGCGGTGGGGGGATTATATCCTGGTACGCCCCGATCCGCAGGTGATCTGGGATACGCCCCACGAACACCGGGGCTGGAAAAAGAAGAACGGACACTATCACAGAAGCAGCAAGGGCGGTGGTGAATGGGAATTTTTCGGATTACCGCAGGAATGGGAAATCAGTTACGAACTTCCCGAACAGACAGCGGCTGCCCCGCTTCGTTTCCATTTAAAACCGTTTGCTTTTAAGNATACCGGTCTATNNNCCGAACAGGCTGNNAACTGGGACTNGTNCTCCCAAANGATCATAGAGCNGATNAATCNTGGCAAAAAAGAATACAAAGTCCTGAATCTATTTGCCTATACAGGGGGCGCTACCATTGCGGCTGCAGCCGCCGGCGCCTTTGTGACCCACGTCGACGCCTCCAAGGGAATGGTCGGCTGGGCAAAAGAAAACGCCGCGTCCTCCGGCATCGGAGAACACAGCATCCGCTGGCTGGTAGATGACTGCGTCAAATTTGTTGAGCGGGAGCTGCGCCGCGGCAACCGGTATGACGGCATTATCATGGATCCTCCCTCCTATGGACGGGGTCCCAAGGGAGAGATCTGGAAGATAGAAGACGCCGTCTTTCCCTTGATCCAAAAAGCATCCCAGCTTCTTTCCGGGGATGCCGGTTTCTTTCTGATCAATTCCTATACGACCGGTCTGCAGCCTGCTGTTCTGACCTACATGCTGGAAACTGCCATTGTAAAAAATCGCGGCGGGTTCGTGGAATCCTCAGAGATCGGGCTTCCCGTCTCCGGCAGCGGTCTGATCCTGCCCTGCGGTGCAAGCGGCCGGTGGAGCGCCAAGAGACAGGATTTCACAACAGAGGCATAGATGCCGCAATGCGATACACTACATATGAGAACTGATCTGGCTGCCGACCAACCCAACGCCCACAAAAATTATTAAAATTGTCAATACGAATGACAGACAGAAGAAAATCAGCATCCAAAGCAGCTGCGCTTTGCAGTAGTTCGCCTTGCTTAGTTTTGTACCGCCGCCAAACGCCCAGACGATCAGCAGAATAAAATTCACAACAGGGATGTAGAGAAGCAGCATCGTCCACATCCATTCGCCCATAGAGACATCATCCGATTCCATAGGCGGCTGATATGCCGGCTGCTGGTTCACCGGTGCCATATAAGGATTTTGTGCCTGTTCCGTCGGCTGTATCGGCTGCATATAAGGATTCTGTACCTGTTCTGCCGGCTGCATCGGCTGCGTATAAGGATTCTGTGCTTTTTCTGCCGTCTGTGCGCCGGTATTTTCCTGTGGGTACATATTGTTTTGATCCATACTTTTATCCTCTTTTCCGCGCGATCCTTATGCCGCGCTAAATTTTTAATTCTATTTTTTAATTANGTTTTATCTNATTTTAATTCTTTNATTATCTAACATTATNTTCTATGAANGTCTTTTTGAACAGCCCNTANAAATNNAATTGTCCNCTCCTCCNAAAAAATTTTCTCACAANACTATTCCATAGGAAAAAATTTGTGTTATAATGTACTAATNAATCCGNTNGCTTTGCATCTAATGCGCAGCGCCCCGGAAGATTCGATCAATGCTCACTGCGTTCGCGCCTGTGGAGNGGAAACGAGGTTACCTTTATGAATGTTAATGAACTGGCAGGAACCATTCACCATACGCATTATCCGAAACATGTTGTCTCCCTGCCCCATACGAGCCGTCAGATCACGGAGGCCACGCAGAAAACAGAGACGGATTCCAAAACAAAGGAATTTTCCGATATTCTCTCCGGCTATGTAACCGATGCGGCGAATGAAGACAACAAAGAGATCCTTACTGCAATCAAAGACCTCGCAGACAGCATCGAATCTCTGAAAACCAAGAACTATAACCAACAGGAAACCGATGTCATGTCCATCCTGACCGATCAGGAAAAGGCGAGGGAATACTTAAGCCATCAATCCGGCAGGCAGCTGATCATCGACATGGCGGAAAATTCCATTGCAAGTATTATTTCCGGTTCCCATCTTTGATTCACACGGCAATGACGCTTCCACCGTCATTGCCTATTTTTATCCTGACACCATATCCTATATCAATGTATCTCCGGCGTTCTCAGGTGCAGTGCCGCACCGTCCGGGGAAACGGAATGACATCCCGGATATTGCCCATACCTGTCACATACATCATCAGCCTCTCAAATCCCAATCCGAAGCCTGCATGTCTTACAGAACCGTATTTTCTAAGATCCGAATAAAATTCATATTCCTCCGGCTTCAGTCCCACTTCCTTCATGCGCTGCAGCAGCTTATCATAGTCATCTTCCCTCTGGCTTCCGCCAATGATCTCGCCGATACCGGGCGCAAGAAGGTCCATCGCCGCAACCGTCTTTCCGTCTTCATTCAGTTTCATATAAAATGCTTTGATCTCCTTTGGATAATCTGTCACAAATACCGGTCTGCCAAAGACTTCTTCGGTCAGATAACGCTCATGCTCCGTCTGCAGATCACAGCCCCAGCTTACCTGATAATCAAATTGCTTCCCTGACTTTTCCAGCAACGCAATCGCCTCGGTATAAGTAACATGGGCGAACTCCGAGCCTATGATATGCCGCAGTCTCTCAATCAGTCCATGGTCGATAAACTGATCAAAAAATGCCATTTCCTCCGGCGCATGCTCCAGCAGATAGCCAATCACGTATTTTAACATGCTTTCCGCCAGCGCCATATCGTCCGACAGATCGGCAAACGCAATCTCCGGCTCGATCATCCAAAACTCCGCCGCATGTCTGGTGGTATTGGAATTTTCCGCCCGGAATGTGGGTCCGAAGGTATAGACATTCCGGAAAGCAAACGCATAAGTCTCCACATTCAGCTGACCGCTCACCGTCAGATTGGCAGGGATACCAAAGAAATCCTTTTCGTATGCAATGCTGCCATCCTCCATTCTGGGGATCTCATTTAGATCCAGCGTCGTCACCTGAAACATTTCCCCTGCGCCCTCGCAGTCGCTTCCTGTAATGATCGGCGTATGGACATACACAAAATCCCGCTCCTGAAAGAATTGATGGATCGCATAAGAAAGGATGGAACGCACGCGGAATACCGCCTGAAACGTATTCGTCCGCGCCCGCAAATGCGGAATGCTTCTCAAAAACTCCATGGAATGACGCTTCTTCTGCAGCGGGTACTCCGGTGCGGACTCTCCCTCCACCAAGACATCAGACGCCTGCAGCTCCAACGGCTGCTTCGCCTCCGGCGTCAGCACGATCTTACCCTTTACAATGACAGCAGCACCGACATTTAATCCGGATATTCGGTCAAAATTCTCCAGATGATTGTCATAAACCACCTGCAGCGTCTCAAAATAGGTTCCATCGCTGAGCACCAGAAATCCAAAATTCCTGGATGCCCTGACCGACCGCACCCAGCCGCCGACCGCCACCTCACGATCCTTCCATGATTCCTTATCCTTAAAAATTGATTTGATATACTGTAATTCCATATTAATAAATATCCCTTTCTGTAACCTGCGAATTCTTGACAACGAAAAGCGTAAGCTTTTTGTTGTATGTTCCGCAGGCACAAATTTATCGCCGCTTTGCTTCCGCCTCAGCCCTTCTGACGCTCCCGTTTTATCTGTGTAACAATTCCGATCACAGAGAATATGATCATCACAACCGTGGAAACCGCCTTATCCAAAACAATAAACTGCTCCACCAGAAGATTCAGCAGCATGCCGCCAAAAACTGACGTCAAAATGATGATCACATAATCGCCGATCGCCACTGCAAGAATACCACAGAGCAGACCTGCGACAGCTGCCCAAAGAACGCCTTGCTTCAACAGCGACATGATCTGCTCAAGTCCCTCGCTCCAGCCTTCCGGTCGGATTCCAGTCTCCGACAGCATAAGCTCCAATAGATTCACATCCGCTCCTGTTTTTACTCCCAGCAGGACTGTCTGAAAGAAATTACCGAAGGCAAATATATGCTCCGCACCGCTCACCTGCTCCAGCAGCGTCTTTCCCAGCGCCATCGCCTGACGCCAGAAAAAGGAAAACACTACCAGAAATGCACTGATGGATGCGCTAAAATACATTCCTGCTTTATAATAACGGAATCCTAAAAATCCCGTAATCAGTCCCGCTGCCAAAGCAATGACCAAAAGCACGGTTCCTTCCACAGAAAATTTCGCACCAATCTGTAACGTCAAAAAGTAACCGATCCAGCCGCATAACAGAAACTGTACCAGTTTATAAAGCCTGAAACCACGAAAACAGATGAGGCTGCCTACAACCAGCATCACCAGATAAACCATCCATACCGAATTTGAATCCATATCTTACCACTGCGGTCAGACGTCCGCACTCCCCAATTTTTACTCTCCATTATATGCCGACTGTCCCTGTCACTTAACCTGTCGAAACAATTCCGTCTTTGCCAGCCTGTTCCTAAAAAAGGTTGCCAGCGGACCTGTAAAAAAAGCCGTAATCACCGTCGCCACACCCACAACGCTTCCCAAAAGGAATCCGACTGTCACACAGATCAGATCCGTACCGATTCTGGTCCATTTATATTGCAGCTTCCCATGAAGCGCCTGCTCTATAATCTGCCCCAGCGCATCATACGGCGCTATCCCGATATCGCACTGCATATAAAGAGCCGCGCCAAATCCCAGCAATACCACTGCCGCTAACATTAGTACTACCCTGATGACCAGATGCTCATCCATGCTTTCCGTAGAAATATCAAAATGTCCCAGCACCCATATCAAAAGATCCGCCGTATAACCGCAGCATACCATGGCGACAAGTGTTCCCGGTCCGACCGCCTTACGCAGCGTCAGCATCATTACAATAAACAGTACAAGATTGACCAGAAGCTGGCAGGTGCCGTAACTGGCAGACAGATGGTAACTGATTCCGAGATTCATGCATGCAAACGGGTCTGTCCCGAAATTCGCAATCCGCATCAACCCTATGGATATTCCGATAAATACAACGCCAAGGCACATACCGGCTACAACAGCAGGACGATATTTCCCCTTTTCTTCTGTATTTTCCGCTTTCCTATCCATCTGTTTCTCCCAGAGTATCTTAACTCTATCTTATCTATACGAATGCAAGCGCTGTCCTTTTTATATCCCATTTATTTTAACAAGGATAGGACGGATTGTCCATATCCAAAACAATTAAAAAGAAGCTGTAAGCTTCTTTCTATGTTCTCCTATTCTCCAACATATTCAAACTNCCGGCGATTTTCCGGCGGATNNTCCACGCTCANCCANCCCTGTCCGCCCGGNNCCTCCCAGATGGGAATCTCCACCGCGTTATCCGCCCATTTTGGAAGAGAAAAACTGCCAATTTCCTCCGGCAACGCATCAATCAGCGCAGAGTAGACCTCATCAAGTTCCTCATCCCCTTCTACCAGTTCCGCTTCTGACCAATCCAGCCCTTCCGGCATCTGCCAGATATTATTCAACTCCCTTATACACTCATCCATTCTCATAAAAACACAGCGATACCTCACTCCGAATATACTCCATCCCGTCTTCCTCTGTAAAAGATTCAACTCTTTCATAACGTCTCCAGATATACTCGCTTTCTCCAGTCTCATTAAATCTCCAAGTATAATTGACAATACTATTGGCGCTGCTAGCCCCTATTTCCTCAAAGATACCACCCTCTCTCAGCATCACCGGACTTCCTCGCATTACAAAAAAATTTTCTTTTTTATCCCACACATAAAGCTTTCCTTCATCCTCATGGAATACATACAGGTCTGTTGCATCCCCAAGATCATCCAACATAACCATCAACTCTTCTTTTCCGTCACCATCCAGATCCTCCGCAGCCAATTGCATACCCTGTAGAAGACCACCATTATATTCCATATGCTGTCTCAAATATTCCGACCATGTCAGATCCTCATTCTGATGTCTGTCATACGCTGTTGCCTCACCTNCCANAAACGCATAGAAGAGATCATTCTCCCACACCTTATCATCGCTGACATAATAGATCAGATTGTTATCCTCCGATTCTTCTACAGGATCTTCCACTGTTTCCNNCATTTCTCCGNTGCCCGNCCCANCAGCCATTCCCACTGTNTCCGTTTCTATCTCAGACNNCTGGGGCNGGACCTCGTCACCGGATACCGCCGCATCTCCTTCTTCGGCAGCCATATCGGGAGCCGGTGTATCCCCAGANGCCGCNCAACNTACACACCAAAACATGCACACTGCTGCAGCCACCATTGCCACTGCCTTTCCTATCCTTCTTCTCATAGATTTCCTCCTACCATAATCTGATACCACTTCTCTGCCTTTTCCTGCCGATCCGAAAGTGTACTCTCGTCTTTAGGCTTTATATACTCCTTCATTACGATCCTGGCAGCTGTCTGCACGTCGTTTCCAGGATGGCGGTTCACTTCGTCTAAATAAGCAGGATAGACATTAGAACGCGATCCATCTTCCCCTAACTCGTATAGGATATATGCCACCTCCGCCCGCCTGACCTGCCATATATCAATATAGATTCCTTCATATCCTGAAAAATTCCCCTCTTCGGAAGCCTTCTGGTATTCCTCTAGCCGCTCTTGAAACTCCTCTCCGGAGGTATCATATCCACATTCCGCAAGATATAATTCCAAAAGTCCCACAGTCCGTTCAAAACTCCATTGAACGCTGCCCACGCCAAACCCATGAATGTCGTATCCACATTTCTCCCCAACGCATACGACGTCATCATACAACTGTACCAAATCCACCCGTGTCACATCACCGTCGCTATATTTTTCCATATAGCCGATGCAATCGCTAACATGAATTAAATAAAGGGGCTTTTTTTCTGGATGCGACTTGTAATATCCATTCTCAAAATGTCCACATACCGATTCACCCATAATATTCCCCACTACTCCCGCAACAAATGCCTCATCATATCCCTCATCTATCATCACTAAGCTTATCTGGACATAAAACATGACTTCCGATCGTGTTTTTTCCGGGCAGTATGCTTCAATCACATTTCTCCGTTTTTCAAACAACTCCCCAATCATAGCAATCGTTTTTTCTATCGACTCTGGTGATGCATGTTTAAGGGACGAAATGGTTGTCATCAGATAATCATAATCTCTTTCACAGATATACATATGCTTTAAAAGACTATCGATATATCCGCAGAGTTCTTCCTCCGTTGCACATCCCCTGCTATACGCAACAAAGATACCACAGTCATATATCCCCGGAGGCAGCCCCCTTTCATCCGNTGCNGTATTCAAAAGTGTCCTGTATCTGTTGAAATTCATTGCATCCGTCCCATTATTGATCACAGGCGATCCATTCCACATTTCTACCGACGCAAGAATGCCCGCAATCTCTATATTGCTATAATCCCCTCTCCTTAACGGTTCCAAATAACTCATGTACACCCGCATCTTTTCTCCTTCTTCCGGACTGTTGACTCCATAATCCATCCGAAAACCGGCAAGCTTTCCTGCCGCCTGCCTGAGAAGCTCCTCCCTTGTCACCGGCCAGTATTGTACAGTTTCCAAGTCTTCTTCCTCTTTAGATTCCNCATCTTGTCCCGCTGTTTTCCGAATACCGTCACAAGACCATGCTCCNTCTTCCTGATATTCCANNTCTTCCATCAGNCNTCTGCACTCCGCCTTAAACTCCATAATCTTTTCTACATTATTATCCATGTCCTTTACAAAACGATTCCTGATCCACTCATTTTCATCCAGAAACCGCTCAAGTCCCTGCCTTACCTTCTGACCATAGAAACCAAAATCCGTCTTTCCGATTTCTTCCTTTGCTGCCACGCATGCATACTTCAAACCNCCACATTCCGCTTCTGCCGGGATNTGCTCTGCCGTTTCCTCCATCTCCCTGACAGCCACGGATGCCGCCTCCATTAGTCTTTCCATCTCTGCCATCACATTTCCGATTCGTTCNCCCAGCTCGGTGACCTCACGGTAATCTATGTAATAATTTCTTGCTAGCACTCCTGTCTATTCCTCCTTATTTTCCAGCNATACGCAATAGTCCTGATCANCTTCTTCAAATGCATCTGTNGNNTTTTCAAGAAGTTTCAGNATTTTTATCATAACTCCTTTTAATTCCGTTAATGCCTCCCGCTCCTGNCTGATATTCTCCANTGCNGCTTCTGCCGCAGCTCCGCTGGACTGGCTTACCGCTTCCTCTATTTTTCCATATCCTATAAGAATGCTTCCGTCAAGAACATCCCTGATTTGAACTTTCAACCTGTCAGCTTTTTCTCTAACTGTGTTATATGATATTTTTATTCCTCCCACTGTACGCTTCGCCTCCCCTCCTCGTCTACCTCTGATAACTGTTCTCCCAATGTCTCTATTTTCTGCCCGGTAGTTTTAAAGATACTCTCCAATTCCGGAAGCAGTCGGCTTTGAAGCACTTCCACCGCCTGTTCCAGCTTTCTGGAAACCTGTTCCGTGTGAAACACATCCTTTGAAAGTAAGATGCTTTCCATCTCNNCTATGTACTCCCGGATTAGTATGCCGCTTTCCTCATGAATCCTGTTTACTTCATTCTTCANATACTCATATTCATCAATCTGTAGTTTTTCCATTTCTTTTCCCNTTCTCTTAATATAACCTTCTGCCATACTCCCTATCTGTTCCTGACATTTCTAAGGAAGCGTTGATTAANCCATCGTTTCCCTAATTCTTATAACTGCGCTTCCAGTTCACGAATTTCTTTTTCTAAACCATAGATACAGGTTTCCAACCGACNGATCTGCGCTTCTGCAGCAGAGACAAGTGTGGAAAAACATCTGTTTTTCTCCCTCATAGCAGTCTGAGCATATGCCGCACCCACTGCCGTCATATCTTCCGTAGTACAGGTAAAGACGTTCCTATCTGCCTCCAATTCCATTGATGCAAGAATAGTAACCTCTGATATAATCTCCTCAAATTTTATTTTTTGGCAATATATCTGCGCCTTTAAGCCCTGATATGCCCCCTTTTTCTGCTAAAGGGCATGGATCTTGTCCATGATTTCTCTCCGTCTCCTTTCCCTCGCTTCCTGCNCCATGCGTTCCTGTTCTGATGTTTNCCNAATATTTTCTGACATTTTTCCTCCGTTCTAANGTNCCTTGTNNTGTANTGACGCAGATCANAAATCTANAATNCCAGTCTGAATTCTATAAAATTTTCAGCNTACATCAAAAANNGCACCTGTTCTGTAATTTTTACAATAATAATTATATACNATTTTTAATTATAATCAATAANNNNATAAATTTTTNTTTTTTTGTGNGTTATTGTAAAATTTCACCTTCCTNTTAAATAAAANACTACATATGAATTATTTTCATACGTCAATACTTTTCTTNAATTGAATTTACCCAAAACTACCCAACCAAAAAAACTAGGATATGCATCATGTCCTATGCAGGAAATATCCCAGCAGATAATGCACAAGAAAAACCACGATATCAACCGCCACGATAGTAGCGCCGACGGGCGAGGAGCCCAGGATCGACAGAATGATCCCGCTGAATGCACATACAACGGAAAGAACTGCCGAATAGATGATCACACCTTTGAAATTGTCCAGAATACGCATGGCTGACAACGCGGGAAAGATGATTAGCGCCGAGATCAGCAGCGAACCCACCAGATTCATCGCCATGACGATCACCACCGCCGTAATCACCGCCAGCAGCAGATTATAAACACCGGTATTGATTCCGGTGGCCCTTGCAAAATTCTCATCAAAAGCAACCGTAAAGATCCTGTTGTAGAAAAGACAATATACTCCTATCACCAGTACCGAAAGCGCCACGCACATCCACACCTCTTTTTCTGTCAAGCTCAGGATCGCCGTAGAACCAAACAGCGTGCTGCATACATCTCCGGATACATTGGTGGAAGCGGAAAATTTATGCAGGACAAGATAACCCACCGCAAGGGAACCCACAGACAGCATGGCAACCGCCGCATCACCCTTGATCTTCGTATTTTGTCCGGTACGCAGCAGAAGGACCGCGGCAATGATCGTGACCGGCATGATAAATGCTGTCTGATCCGCCAGCTTTAACGCACTGGCAACCGCCATCGCACCAAATGCCACATGGGAAAGTCCGTCCCCGATAAAAGAAAACCGCTTTAAAACCAGAATCACGCCAAGCATCGAAGAACACAATGCAACCAGCGTTCCCACGATCAATACATAGCGCACAAACGGGTATGACAGATATAATTGAAGCTGTGCTATCATTTCTTCCATAAATCAGTAACCATGCCTTTCTTTCAGTCCGCCGAATCATCGCCGGTCCTATACAGCGCTGTTGTATGCAGCGCGTTTTCATTCATATTTTGAAGATATTCTTCCTGCGTGCCAAAAAACGAATTTTCCTTATCAATATGAAGGATATGGGAAGCCTGCCTAACCGCTGTGCGGATATCATGGGAGACCATAATGATCGCTATCCCTTCCTGATTCAGGCTTTTCAGCAGTTCGTAAAATTCCTCAGCCGCTTTGGGATCCAGTCCCGTCACCGGCTCATCCAAAAGCAGCAGCTTGGAAGTCGCGCATAATGCCCTTGCCAACAGCACTCTCTGCTGCTGACCGCCGGAAAGATTGCGGTAACACCGCGTTTTTAATCCCGTCATGCCCATGCGTTCCAGATTCTTTAAAGCAAGCTCTTTTTCCGCCCTTCCGTACCAGGGACGCCTGCCGCATTTTGTGAGTGTGCCGGATAAGACGATCTCCCATACCGATGCGGGAAAATCCCTCTGCACCGCTGTCTGCTGGGGAAGATATCCGATCTCCCGCGGTAAAATACCGTCGTCCATAATCAGCTCTCCGGAAATCGGTCTGAGCAAATGAAGCAGCGTCTTGATCAATGTGCTTTTGCCGGCTCCGTTTTCTCCGACAACGCAAAGATAATCCCCCTGACGCACCACAAAGCTGATATGCTCCGCAACGACGCCGTCCGGATATCCTAATGTCATATCCTTACATGTAATATATGCCATAATCTCTGCCTTTCCGTATCCATTGATAATCATTCACAAGCAAGCGCTGTCTGTATCCGTCTGTGATCATTCGCAAGCAAGTGCTTTCCGTATCCATCTATGATCATTCACAAGCAAGCGCTTTCCGTATCCATCTATGATCATTCACAAGCAAGCGCTTTCCGCAGCGCCGCAAGATTCTCCTGCATGATTGACAGATAGGTCACCCCCTGCCCGATATCCGCGGCAGTCACCGACTGCATGGAATCTAAGGCAAGGATCTCCTGATCTTTGTCCGCCGTATTGGCAATCACCGTCTCCGCGATCCTTTGATCCCCGTCTTCCATCACCAGCACCGCCGGAAGAGCATATTCATCCAGTCTGCCCGCCAGAAAGATCACCGTCTCAAAGCTTGCCTCCGTTTCCGTACTGCAGCCCGGAAATGCCGCGTCATATTCCAGTCCGTAATCTTTCATCAGATAAAGGAAAGGAAACCTGTCCGCAAACAACACCCTGCCCAAAGGCGCTTCCGATACCATCGATTCATACTGTCCATCCAGCTCTTCCAGCTTCGCAAGATACCCTGACGTATTTTCCGCCATTGTCTGATTGTCATCCTGATCCGGATTCTGATCCATCACAGCGGCTGCTATCGCCTGCACGCAGACAGAAGCATTTCTCACGGACAGCCAGATATGCTCATCATATTCCGTAACGTCCATAGCTTTTTCTTCCGCATCGTCCCCCCGATGGGTTTCTCCGCCGTCATACTCTCCATAGGGCTGCCCGTCAGTGTCCTCCTGCATCCCTTCTACATATTCTTCCTCTCTCAGGGAGGATTCCAATACCTCCATCAGTGCGATATACCGCTGCGCATCCCTCCGCTCCTTCGGAACGGATGTCATAACGTCCTCCATCCACCGATCGGATTCACCGCCTACACAAACGATAATATCCGCCTCGCTGATACGGACGATATCCTCCGTGGTCGGCTGATAATTATGAGGATCCGTACCCTGATCCATCAGCAGTGAAACTTCTATATGTTCTTCACATCCCGCCGTGATCTGCCGCGTCCAGTCATAAAGAGGAAACGACGTGCAAAGAATCTGTATCTTTCCGCCTTCCGTGACCGCCGGACCGCCTCCTGACGTGCATCCGGAAAATAATATCACAAGCATCATCATCATTGTGCAGACAATTGCGGTTTCCTTTCTGAATATGCCGCACCAAATCTTCCCACTTTTCAGCTTTCTGCAAAAATTTTTCAGCATCTTATTTTTCCTGTTCTTTCCAACCTTTTAAAATTAAATTCTTCTTACACATCCCGCACAATCCGCTCAGCATGGACCCCTGCCCTTCCAGCATAAAACCATGATGCTCCAGAAGATGTCCTGTAAGCTCTTTCATAAAGGAACATTCCAGATGAAACAGTTTTCCGCATCCCCTGCACTGCATATGAATATGTTCCTGACAGTTCCCATAAGGTTCCACATACTGATAGCGGTACGCATCTTCGCCCGCCGTCTTATATTTCATCAGCTTCCCGCTCTCTGTCAGCTTTTCCAGATTACGATATACCGTCGTCAGATTAATAGAAGCTTCCTTCTCCTTCAGATCCGCATAAATATCCGCTGCCGAAAAACACTGATCCGCATGTCTTTCCAGATAATCTGTAATACTGTCTTTCCATTTTGTCCGGTACTGCTTCTGTGTCATTTCAACATATTCTTTCACACTAATCCTCCATGTCAGAGCAGCTTTACTGCGATGACACGCGATGAGAAATCCGCATAAGCGGTTTCTCATCTGCGATCAAAGCAATTTGAGGCTCTGACTCAAATTGCTGATTGAAAAATAAGATATAAATCTTATTTTTCAATCTAATAACCATGCCTTTCCGCAACCTGCGAATTTGGGCCACAGGCACAAATTTGCGGTTGAAAAATAAGCTTTCAAGCTTATTTTTCAACCTAACGCCACCACAAAATAAAAATTGCAAACAATTTGCATTTGCAAATCATTTGCAATTTTATACCTAAATAACCAAAATGTCAAATCAAAGTTCTTTATAGCTCATCCGCTGATACCTCAAAAGCCTGCTGATCCCTGATCTCATATATACGATCACACTTTCGTATCGTTGTCAGCCTATGGGCAATAATAATCATCGTTATCGTACCCTGCAGCGCTTCAATCGCCTCCATAACAGCCTGCTCAGTCTCATTATCCAGGGAAGAGGTCGCCTCATCCAGAACCAGGATCGCAGGCTCAAAATATAATGCGCGGGCAATTGCTATCCTTTGTTTCTGTCCCCCGGAAAGCTTTATACCATTTTCCCCCACTATCGTGTCAAGTCCCTCCGGCAATTCTTTGACAAATTGTGACAGGCTCGCGCTTTCCAGCGCCTTCCAGACACGTTCGTCTTCAATCTCTTCCTCTCCAAACGCCACATTTTCCCGAATCGTATGATCCCGCAGAAAAACATTCTGTGGAACATAGCCTATCATTCTGCGCCTAAATTCCGGCATATCGAAAATATCATTGCCATCAATCTCTACCGTCCCTTTGACAGGCTTGAATAATCCCAAAAAAATATCTGCAAGCGTGGTCTTTCCGGCGCCTGATTTGCCGATGATGCCAACGGACTCTCCCTTACGGATCACCATATTCAGGTTGCATAAAATTTCATTTTCCGTTCCCTCATAATTCCAATATATTCCTTTTACACAGATTGAATCCTGAAAGACGTATGTTCCGGCTTCTTCTACAGTGCTTCTCAAACCTTGGGATTCGCTCTCGCATTCCTTTGCTTTCTTTATATTATCGTAAACATTATCTATTGCATATTGATTGAACATCATATCATTAAACCCATTAATGATTCTTGACAAAGAGGGTAGGATACGAAAGGCGGCAACAGCAAATACTGCTAAACCCGGCACAAATGTACTTTTATCTATCCCCTGATAAATCCTCACCATGACAACCGCCATAATGCCGCAGATACAGACCGCCTCTATGCAGCGCCTCGGAAGCACAAATAAAAATTGATAATAAGAATGTATCTTTCTTTTATTTTCTATGTGTTCATCGAATTTTTCCAGAAAAACATCCTGTTTGCTCCTGATGATGATATCCTTAATTCCCCTCACAATTTCCAACGTATCATTATCAATCTTTGTAGAGGCGTGATAATCCTGCTCTCCTAATCTGTGCAGTCTTTTTTTTAGTCCCAGCGCCATGATCAGGAATGTTAGTAAAGCAACTGCTATGATTCCGATTGTCATTAATTTATCTCTTCTAAAAAGATAAGAAATAATTAAAAAAACCACAAGCGTTTCCGATAAGACGGTCATCAGATTTTCCACAAAATTTTGCACTTTGGGGACATCCCCCATAATGCCATGGACAATGTTTCCGCTGCTGGTATCCAGAAAGAACGAATAGGGCTGTTTCATATAAGAACTCATCATCCGGCGCTGCAGTTCTTTTCCCATTCCCGTTCTGAATCTTACCTGAATATAACCGGAAAAGCTTAAAAAAATATTTTTCAGAAGATATAAAAGTATAATGGCAGACCCCAGCATGATTATGATGGAATCCTCCGTTTCCAACTTAAAAGCGCCGGATAAAAATATTATATATGGCTCTTTCATCAATGCTTCCGAATCCGTAAGCATCTGAATAAACGGCAGTATAATGGAAACGCCTAATGTTTCCATAAGGGCGCCAATAAAAATCAAAACGAAAACTCCGCCGGCCATCCGTTTTCTTTTCCGATCGAGTACATAATTCAATTTTTGCAATAATTTCCAAAAAAGCTTTAAATCTTTTTCCAAGGGCTGTTTTATCCTTTCCACCGCCATTTACCTGTAGCCTTTTAAAAGCCTGACTGTTTTATGGATGCCTTTTTGAAAGATATTCTTTTTCGCACGATCAAAATTGCAGTTTAGGATTCTGCAGCACATATTGCATGTCCGCGTCCTTTCACGACATTCCCAAGCTTTTGTATTTTCCCAAAGTTCTTCAAGACTACTCTCCCGGACATTGCCAACCGGGTGCATGCTAAGGCACAATCTTACATCTCCATAGGGATCTATGCCGATACCGGCAGAAGCGATATCGCATCGTATCCTTGCAATAAGTTCATCCGGATTCTTTAACTGCAGCTTCATTGCTTCCAGTTGTTCATAGGAATTATAAATGACATAACCCCTTTTTTTCAGCTCAATCAGCTGATTGATAACCTCTGTTCCCCTTTGGGACATATCACGATATTTCTGCCTTAACTCCTGCGGTAATATATAATGATCGGTATCAATACCTTTTACTTCGCGGTATGAACGGAAAATTGCGCTGTCATCCAACAGCTGGTAGGAAATGCCGCTGATATGATGCTCCTTCACATACTCTGCAAGCGGTATCATTTCCTCTAAATTTTCAGGAAGCATAATTGCCGCAATGATAACAAGCTTTTTTATGCCTTTTTCATCTCTTAGTCTGGTCAGTTCCAATAGTGACTCCACTGTCTTCTCATATGCACCCTCCCTGCCTCTTGACCAATCATGGATTTTAGGATCGTTAATCGCATTCAGGGAAATGCTAAGCTCTTCTATAGAGGAATCCATAATTTCTTCATGAAGATGCCCTATTGAATAAGCGTTCGTCATAGATGAAACACGTAATCCCAGCGACGCGGCATATGATGCCAGTTCAAAAATATCCTTTCTTAAAAAGGGTTCCCCGCCGGAAAACCATATGTTTGTCCCCTTTCCCAGCCAATGACGCAGGTTAAGAATCACCTTTTTCCACTCCTCTGTAGTCAGCTCCTCCTGCGCCAGAGCATCTGATGCCGCTTTCCATTTAGTGCATGTAGTACATTTCAGCTGACATCTGTCAGTCAAATCCAGCGTTATCTGATTAGGTTTTCTCTGTTTCATCTCTATTCCCCCCAAAGCATAAGTGCATTAATATCATAATGTTTACTCAGCATACCGGTCTTTTTTAAAGACATCTGGCAGCAACTCTAAAAGTCCCATCCATTATGCATTTCTCATTCCTCTTCTTTTCAGTTGGAACCCGCTATATTATAAATAAGCTGAATTACCCAAATAGCTCTATACTTTATCAGATAAACAAAAACCCGCTGGGGAAACCGCATCTTATGCACCGGATACTGCGCGATCATCTCCTGCAGCCTTGGATCGCTGCATATCCGGTATAGCTCGCGCCTGCTTTCTTTCAGCGTAAGCCCGCAGATACACCGCTTATACTGATGAAACACGCTGCGCATATGATTAAACATCTGGCGTGTCAGACGATATTGGCACAATTCGTATATCCCAAGCCGCGCAGTCACTTCTTTCTCCCACCGGTACATATACATACATCGCTCAAAGCGTTCTTCCTCATACCGATTTGTTAACGAACCGTCCGTGATGCGATAATAATAACCGGAATAATCTATTACTTCTACGTGCTTTGCATACATCAAATATGATATATTAAATGCCATGTCCTCCGAGTAAAATTTCCGCTCTGACGGGAAAACCAATTGATGCTCCCTAATAATCCCGGCATCATACAATGTTCCCCATACTCCCATAGGAATAGAATCCTTTTTATCAGGCATGCTTCCCATTATACGCGGAATCAGTTCTGTATAGATGCAGTCCATCCGATAAACGTCCGGCTCAATATGATATGGCGGCAATAATTTCCCTGTCTGCTTCATCCTGCGGTATGTGCCTTTGCATGTGTCGCATCCCGTTTTTTGCACATGACTGCAATATATGGCTATATAATCAGGCGCAATTGCGTCATCCGCATCCAAGATCGCAATATAATCACCGGAACATTTTTGAAGTCCGGCATTCCTTGCTGCCGCCACGCCTTGATTGTTTTGGTGAATCACCGTAACCGCAGCATGCCTCGCCGCATATTCATCACAGATTTTTGCGCTTCCATCTGTAGAACCGTCATCAATCAATATGATCTCTTCGACTTTCCTGCTTTGTGCAAGAATGCTGTTAAGGCACTGAGGAAGATATTTCTTAACATTATAAACGGGAATAATAATACTGATCCGCATGCTGTTCCTTTCCCTGCCTTATATGATTATTTTTTCCTGTAGAAATCGCGCAAACTGCGGTAAACATTTTTTCCAAGCAGAAATGCTGCTACTTTAATCCTAAAAATAATAGGAATCGGTCTTTTGATATAGGCAGCCGCAATCCGCCTAAGCTGCCGCTCCTGNTCCTGCATCTTTTTCGCAAAAGCAGAATTCTTTCCAATTTTGTTAACGCTGTCGCAGCATTCGAAGAAAACATCCGTCGCATCTCTAAATGNATGATTGGCCGCCTGATATATTTTTAATTGATATAAATATTCCAGCCGAAGAATAAACGCCTCCACAAAATCCGGATCATAGATAACATTTCTCTGTTCCATCAGACTGTTTTTTCTCTGGCGGTAATAATATTTTATTTCCGGCGCACATGCAAACCGTGGGCTCTTATGCATGATGTCGTTAAAAAAGAATTCATCCTCAAAATGCTTTCCATCCCTGAATGTAATATCCTCCAAAAATTTTCTTTGGAATATTTTATTCCATAATACTATGAAATAAACCCGCAGACGCTCATCATACAAATCCCACAGCGCATTTCCAGAAATACTTTCTATATCCGGAAAGTTTACACAGTCGCCAAGCAGCCCACCCTCTTCATCGACCATGCTATAACCGCAGACAGCTATCTGCGCATTGCCGGCATGTACGCGATCCAATAAATACTGAACCATATCAGGACGAATATAATCATCCGAATCTACAAACATGATAAACTTTCCTTTGGAAATTTTTAATCCGCTATTTCTGGCATTGGCTGCGCCGCCCTGCTCCTGATTAATCAATATAATCCGCGAATCTGACTCCCGGTACTTTTCCGCTATTTTTCTGCTTCCATCCGTAGATCCGTCATTTACTAATATGATCTCAAGATTGTCATATGTCTGCTGCAAAATACTCGCAATACACTGATCCAGATACTTTTCCGTATTATATATCGGCACTATGATACTGACCAATTCTCCCATTATTTTAACCCCATACTCCGGCAGCTGCTTTTCGCCCTAATCCCCATGCCGCCTTAGACTGCGCCATATAGCGCGCACTCTATAATATCTTATGCCCGNCAACCAAAAGATAAATAGTTTTTGCCTCAGTTTAAAGGGAATTCTGCCTCTCCCCATGTGAAGGATCGTGGCTTTTATTTTTGCAGTCACCTCGTCAAGCTTCCTGTAAAACTGCCTATCCTTCTGACCGTCCAACATATCATACAGATAATACAAAATCTTTTCAAACATAAACTCTGCAAAGATATATTGTTTCCGTTCCAAAAAATATTCCAGGCGAATCGAAAATGCCTCTATCAAATCGAATCTTTGCAGTATATCTTCCTGTTCCAGGATACTTCCGGCACGTTGCCGGTAATAATATTTTCTTTCTCCCATAGCCGCAATCACCGTCGCCGCCGACACAATTTCATGTAAGACAAATTCATCCTCGTGGATTTTCCCGACCGGGTACTCTATCGATTCAAATATTGATCTTTTGTACATCTTATTCCACGCAACCATACAATATATTCCTTGATCTTCATGGCATAATTTCCAAAAGCCCTCCTCATCCAAAAGAACAGTGTGAGCCGGTACGTTACTTCCTCCTGTGATCTCTCCCTCTTCCGTAGTCTCATAATAGCCACATACCGCCAGTTCGGCATCCCCCTGACAGAGCAGATGATAAAGGCTCTCAACATAATCATCCGCGATATAATCATCCGCATCTACAAATGCAATATAGCTGCCTTTTGCAATGTTTTTCCCCAAATTACGCGCCGAGGACAGTCCTTGATTGCTTTGAACAATATACCTGATACGGCTGTCTTTTTGTCTGAAACTCTCTATGATCTTCTCTGAATGATCTGTAGAACCGTCATTTACCAGTATAATCTCAAGATATGGATATGTCTGACATATAATGCTATTAATACACTGCTCTAAATACCGCTCGACATTATATACAGGCACTATTATGCTTATCAGATCGCCATTCATCAACAACCGCCTTAGCCTCTCCGCTTTTCCGAATACAATTCCCCTATCATTTTCAGTCTTTTTAGATTGTCACTCCTATATCTTTCTTCAAACCGCCTGCAATTGTTTATTAATTGCATACATCTGGAATCATCAGCCAGCAGCTCAACCAGTTTCTGCGCGAATGCCTGCGGAGCATCCGCTACCTCAAATAATTTTTCATCCGGAGAAAAGCCGCGCGCTCCGCTGCTCGTACATACCATGGGTTTTTTATAAGAAACAGCCTCTATCGCCTTAATATTAAGGCCTGTCCCCATCAAGGTGGGATTGATTACAACCCGTACATTATGATATATCGNGGCTAAATCNTCAACAACTCCCTTTTTAATAACTTCATCAGAGCAGTCTATTTTCTGGCAAATCCGCCCTGCCAATATCAGCCTTGCATCCGGCATCCGCTCTTTTACCCACGGATAGACTTCCTTAATAAACCATGTAACAGAGGATACATTAATCTCATTGTCACTACCGATAAAACAAAAATCCCTGTTCCGAACCAAGGCTCCCTCTTCATGATTCTCACAGGTAAAATCACCTATTGTAAGCGTCTTTGTATTGGTCCCTTTCAACAGCCTTGAAAAATATGTTTCCTCCTGTTCCTGAATCGCCAAAACAAGATCTGCGCGTCTTAANNNTTTTCTTTCTCCCNNATNANTNAGNGACTCACTATATTTTGTCCGCATCCTCTTAGGGGATTTCTTATCTCTATATGCAAAANCATNATNCGTANCTATCACTTTGAAACACTTATCACTTANTNAGTCCAAGNCTTTTGAANAAAAATAATATTCAAACCATACGATGTCATATTGCTTTGCAGCTNCCGCTNCTTTGACTGCCCTTCCCAATTCCTTAGTGAAAAACCCGTCTGTCAAAACATAGGACTCCAATTTAGACTTAGACATATCCGCAAATCGCCAAAACCGATCCAGGTAATTCTCCCGCCGCGATTTTTCCTGCTTTATCAGATGAATAAAATGATCCTTTCCAATCAGTTCCTGCATTTTAACAATATCTTTAGAACCATTTTCGTCATAAAACATATAATCTAATACATATCCGCATTTTTTCAAATTATTGATCAAATGATATATCCGGGTCTTATTCCCCTCATCCAAAGGCCAGAAAGGAATCGATGAAACCATCAGTATCTTTTGATTCATTTCCCCTTCCTCTCCTTTCCTGCATTATCCCGTCTATCTTTCCGCAACGCCAATCAGATGCCATGCTCCATTTTGTCATAGTCCGCAATAATAATCCAGCGTCTGCCGTACAAAGACTGCATAGGAATATTCCTCGCAATACGTATGATAAGCGTTCTCTTCCAATCGCTTCCTTTTGTCCTGATCCGTCAGCAGCCTTGTAATCCCCTCTGCAANCGCCGNNGCATCTGCAGGCGGNACNANNANNCCATTCNTCTGATCTNCCACAATCTCNNTGATGCCTTCAATATTCGANGCNACGATTGTTTTCCCCGCCGCAAACGCCTCAATCGGAACCANCGGACGCCCCTCCCAANGCGACGAAAGCACGATTAGATCCATGCATATCATAAGATTACCTACGTCATCACGCCTTCCTAAAAATATAATGTCGTTTTCTGATGCGGTGCCCCCNCCCATCTNCATGGCAAGGCTTTCTAATGCCTCNCGCTCCGATCCGTCGCCAATAATAATATATTTCAGCTTATTGCAGCGTTTCCCCGCGATAGGAAACGAACGTATAAAATACTCTATCCCCTTCTGCTTTTCTAATCTGGCTATATTGCCAACTAAAAAATACCCTTTCTCTTTCCATCTCTGCATTTTTTCATATATATCATCTTTTAGCTCATGTATTTCAGTANCAGTCATGTCTGCGATACTGTCTTTCAATGCCTTGTCAGTCCCAAAATCAACTGTTTTCCCATCACTTTCATCTGTTATTTTGTATTCTTCCACTGAATTACAGATTACGTGGATANCATTTTCAGGAACACCAAAATATTGTTTCAGATTATCTTTTACNGCATTTCCACACGCAATAATNTTAGCCNNCTTGTAAGCCATCCTGGTCAGCANTCTTCTNTTNTCAAAAATATTATGAACTGTAACAATATGAATATAACGGTATCTTCGCTGCAGTATCCGCGCATAGAACGCCGCCATCCTATGATGGGTATGCACCACTGTNATCTCTTCTTCNTCNATAATCTTTTTCAGNNCAGTATAAGTCTTNTATATCATCCCCGGAGTCCGCTTTGTAATATCCGGCAGGGTATAATGCCTGATATGCATTTCCTCCAGCCTGGCTGTATAACTTCCCCCNCAGGAGCAGACCACGATCTTATTTACTTTATTCTGAAATATCCTGCAAAGCTGGAGAACGATTTGTTCTGTTCCGCCCACTTCCATTGTTCTTGTGAAGAACAGGATATTCTGCTGTTCCAGCTGCATTCTTTCTTAGCTCCCTATATAACTANCCAATTAGAATCCCACACTCCGGATATATTATATCATAAAAAAGCTCAAAAACATACCCCCGAAAATGCCCATATTTCCTGAAAAATTCATTTCGGAGGTTTATTTTTGGTTTTTTTTATGGTAAAGTATCTGCAGATATAATATCTGCTTCCGACAATAAAAACTATTATATNAAATGAAGAATACCTAGGGGAATCATCCGATGAACATCATCTTCTGCTACTGGAACAGCATATGCGAGCCCGGTATGACACGCGCCTTTGAACAGCTTGGGCACAATGTCATGGTTTTTGACAGGCCTATGTCGAGCAAAGATCTTGACACCGACTATCTGTCCGCATTTTCCGGCTATATCCAATCAACACCGAAAGCAGACTGTGTGTTTACGATCAATTTTATACCGCTGATTGCAAAGGTATGCCGGATCTTTCGGATACCCTATCTTTCACATACGGTAGACAGCCCCTCCATAACTCTTTCTTCCAAAGCGTTAAACGCCCCCTGCTGCCATGCATTTATATTTGACCGGTGTCTGTATCAGGAATATGCCGCTCTTGCTCCCGATCGCGTCCATTATCTGCCGCTTGGCGCCGATATGGATTTTTATGACGGCATTTCCATCTCCGAAGAGGATCACGCCATGTACGACTGTGATATTTCCTTTGTGGGATCTTTTCATAGCGAATACTGCATTTATGACAGACTTGCAGACGGTCTTCCGGAACGGATGCGCGGNTATNTAGACGGNNTGATCGAAGCGCAGTTAAATGTCTATGGATACNNCCTGATNAGAGACGCNTTCAGCGACGACTGGGCGGAAGAATTTAAAAGATGCGCGGCATGGTCCGTTCTGCCTGATTATCATGAGGATATCCGCAGCATCATCACCGATCAGTATCTCGGTTTCAAATGCACACAGAGGGATCGGATCCGGACGCTGCAGGCAATCAGCCGGCAGTACCGGATGGATCTCTATACAACGGAAGACACCTCCCTGCTTCCGGATATCAACAACCGCGGCATTGCCAAATCCTTTACGATGATGCCCCGGATATTCAAATGCAGCAAGATCAACCTGAATATGACCGCACGTACCATCAGATCCGGTCTACCGCAGCGTATCTTTGATATCATGGCGGCCGGTGGATTCGTCCTTTCCAATTATCAGGCGGAGATACCGGAATATTTTACCCCCGGNGAAGANATCGTATTATATNAAAGCATTNCTNACCTTCTGGAAAAGATCGGCTATTATCTGGCACATGAAGAGGAACGTCTGCAGATCGCCCAAAACGGTTATGAGAAAGTAAAAAAACAGCACCTCCTCATGCACAGGGCACAGGAGATGCTGAAGATCCTGTCCTAAAAACAATGATTATATCTGCTATCTCAGGCGGCGTAGGGATACTGACCCATAATATCTGGAGAAATTGAACCCTCGCAGACCGTCTGTATAACCCCTAACATTCATATCAAGCCTAAAAAATATTAAGTTTTCCGGATCGTCTGCAAACTCATCGCCTTCCCCACGCTCCAAAGCCTCTGCAATAACCGGTACGGCATCCGCTGACAGCCTGCTGAGATAATGCCAATCCACATTTCCATGAATATGCTGTTCATTCAGATTATAGGAAGCAATCAAATAATCCGGTCTGGCATACGCCAATCCAAGATAAAGAATCGTTACCACGACCATACAATACTTAAATAAAGGAAACTTCCCGTTGAAGATAAAGATCATGATCCCGCTCATCATCAGAAAGATCAGTCCCAATCCCCAGAATACCAGCACCCGTAAATATGACAGATCATACGTCTCCACATACATATACATCCTTAACGCACTGGAAGCAATCATAATATAAGTGCATCCGCTGATCAGCGCCAGCATTCCCTTTAACACCCTGCTTTCCCGGAATTTATACAGACAGAACAGCACCAGCGTCATGTTGATAATACATACCAGAAGCAGCTGGAAAAATCCCTGCCTTGCGTATTCCGCATAGGTAGTTCCCTCCGGAAGCGAAAGCCTGCCCATAAAGAGGTACAATATCTGGATCACGGAAAAGAGCAGATACACCACCCCAAGCATGGCATTGACCGTAATGGCGATCACCGGCTCCCCGGTATGGCGTTTCCCGGAAGAAATCTTGACGGACTTGCTGCCCAGCTTTACCAGCAGACCATAAGACAGCAGATAGACAGCCGCCATCATCAAACAAATATTGAATATTCTGAAGAAGGTATCTACCGCATTTCCGATCCTAAACAGCCTCTTAAGTACATTAAATACACTAAATACTTCCAGCAGATGTCCAAACACCGAATCCGCACTGGCAAGCAGCAGCATAACGATCACCAGAAGCGGAAGTCCGATCAGAATTCCCAAAAAAACATACTTCAAGGCAGATTTATCCTTTTTCTCCTCATTTTTCTCCTCCTTTTTCCGGCTCTTCCAGACCTTTCTATCTTCAAAAGGGCGCCCAATATGATCTAAAGCGCCAAATGCCGTCTGGACGATGGCACTCAGGTATTCCATCAGTCCCCATTCCCTATCTTCATAAAAAAGATGCAGCAAACCGCTGAGCAGCAGCAGGAAAATACCGAAATAATCACAAAAAATAAGAAAACTGTCATCCGTCAGACAAAGATTGACTCCCAAAAGCACGATACTTCCCGCATAAAATAGGCATTTCTTCCCCATTTTGATCTCCAGCTTCCTAAGACACAGGAAAAAATAGCATAACGTCCCTAAGGCACACAGAGGCGCAGTAATTCCGGAAGGGTTCCTATACAGACAGAAGGTATAAAATACCGCATAAATGNCGCNGGACAATCCAAAAAACGANTAATTGTCCCTGATNTTTTGNGAGAGCGGNGGAAGCNCNACNCGATATGGCTCACACTTCTGCAAAACCTTTTCATATTCTTCCGTTTCCGCCCCATTCTGCTTTAACTCATCTAATTTGTTCATTACCTGATCCATATCCATGTTCTGTTACCGTCCTTTCCATAATTCCACTGCAACCCGTGCGCATCNNCCGAAGCTTNTAAGGAAGCGCTGAGCTGATCCGCGCTTCTTCAGGCACTCGTTCCTCCGCTGTCTTTGCCGCGTCCACCGTCTCTTCCGCAGCCGCAGCTTCTCTTTCCTCCGCGCCTTCCGGCTCCTGTATATACTCCAAGATATCCCCCGGCTGACATTCAAGAACCTTACAGATCTCATTTAAGGTNGAAAAACGGACAGCCTTTGCCTTATTGTTCTTTAATATGGAAAGATTCGCCGGNGTGAGNTCTACCTTCCCCGCCAGTTCCACCAAACCAATCTTTCGTTTCGCCATCACAACATCCAGATTAATCATAATTGCCATTACGCATCCCGTCCCTTTCTCTGCTCCCTTTTCCACAATATTTCATAAATATCAAGTACCTTGGTATCTTATATCTTATATCTTGTATCTTATATCTTGTATCTTATATCTTATATCTTTTATCTTGTATCTTGGTATTGGTATTTTTATTTTATGTAAACAACTTTCTTCGTTGGATTTAGATTATGTCAACTAAATCTTATTAAAAACAACCGAATTTTCATTTTTACCGTTTTTTTGCTCCGGTAGAAAAATCTTTTTTATGAACATGCATAATATTCTTTTTAAGAATCCCGTAAAACAGTTTTGGAGTAAGTTAAATTTAGATTTTATATCTTTGTTATACATTTTATATATCAATATTTTTTTCTTCCAAAATNAACATTTTAAAGAGAATTNTTTCCAAAATTTTATACATTCAAATTGACATTAATTTATAANTTTTAAACTCTTAAAAATATAATATAAAATTGGCAACCCGACAAATTCTTTTTTATCAGCATTTTTTGACTTTTTAATTTATTTTACTTTCCAAAAATCCTTTTATTCATTGTAATTTAAAANTTATATAAATTANATTANATAAAATTTTTGTGAATTTANCGTTTTCTGCACNAATTTTCTATAATTANTCTATCTNNTTANACCCTNTNNTTATTAACTATAAGTTTAATTTTATGTCAACTGTATTATTTGAAATTCTAATTTATGTCAACTTTCCTCATCTTCCACCACTCAAAACATCTAAATTACAACCGCAGACAGCTTATATTGTTAAACCGGTTATCCAATAATGAATGACAATGGCAATACATACCGCAGATCTTTTATATCGTCAGATCATTTTCCTGTTTATAATTAACCGCCTGTTCAAATACCCCTGCAAGCACTTTGGAGAATAATCCCGCGATCACGAAAACAAGGATGACAACAAATACGCCCGGTGTTGAATAGAGACATAAGCGAACTGACGTAACCACCGCAATGATAAAACTGTAATTGCCCATTCGTTTCAGACTTGTAACATTCTCCATTACAAAACAGTCCTCCTGTTCCACGGAACGGATCATTCTGCGCAGCTCAGAAACGATCAGACATGCAAATACCCCTGAAATCAAGAACAATGCCGTCTGAATCAGGTAATAATCCTTATAATAGCTGTTGATCCTCCCATACCATTTTAAAAAAAACGGTACTGATGCCGTCACCGGAATCCCGCAATAAAACATGACGTTCAACAAACATTTTGCTATGACCAGANATGTATCCTTTTTNATAATCTGTCNCNNCCCCTGTCTAANGATTTTAATATCCTGCTTCTGATATCATAATAACCAGCCATCATAACAACCAATTATTTAAAAATCGGTTATTATAAGAACTGGTTATTATAATAGCATCTATATTTTTGAATGTCAATAATTTTTTATTGTTTTTCGATAAATATTTATTGTTACTCGGAATTGAATGGTCAAATTCACGGTTTAGATTTTCATTTGTCCGTCTGCAAGATCTTTTGCCACAAACGGAAAAAAGTAAAACGGCACAGTCAACAGCTTTTGTTCCGTATTATAACCGTAATTGTTTTTAGANACTTTTAAGGCATACTCAAATTTATTATGCTGAGAAAACTTTNCAAGAGAATTAAGCGCGCCTCTTCCCTTTTTTACATCTATCGGATATAGTTTGTTGTCCGATTCGACGATAAATTCAAGTTCAGCACTGGCTTTCCCTCTCCAGTAAAACAGCTTATGACCTTTTGCAATCAATTCTTCTGCGGCAAAATTCTCAAAGAAAATGCCTGACAGAGTATTTTCCCTTTCGCTTGATATAAACGAAGCNGCATTGATTCCGCTCTGATAAGAGAACATGCCGATATCTCCCAGAAACAGTCGGAAATTACTCTCATTATCAGGCATCAGCGGCATCGTAATGTGCTCTTTTAACTGAAATGACTGATTAACGATATGTGCCATTGTAAGCCATTGAATAGATGTGGCAAAATCTCTGGTTTTACTCTTTTCTTCAATCAGTCCGGGCGAGAAATTTTTGGACTCTTTATTCAGTTCCTTATAAATATTGNAAAACAACGCACGCGAACGCAGGATCGCTTCATGGNTTGCCTNATACAATTCCATNNCGGAAANANAATTGTNATATAAAGCCNTCAGGATCTCCCNTNCCTCAAAAAGACTGCCGCTGTCAATATAGGTATCTACCGCTTCCGGCATACCGCCTACAAGCAGATATTTATATACCTGTTCCATTGCCAGCCCGTGGATCGACGCATCAAGAGGCTTCCCGCTTTCATATGCCTTTTTCACCGTTTCATAAAGCGCCTGATTGCTGTTCATCAAAAACTCATCAAAGGACATTGGATACACAGTGATCTGGTTGATCTTTCCTACCGGAAAAAGGAACTTATCATTATCCGCCGTCCCCCGCTTATGTGTTTCTCTTTGGAGCTTGATACGCACCATGGAACCGGTAGCAATCACGGGAATCTGTCTGAAATCCTGACAAAAATATTTAAGCGACGATATGATATTAGGACATTCCTGTACCTCATCAAAGATCAATAGCGTATTTTCGCTTATCTGCTTCCCTTTCCGCAGGGAAATGTACTCAATGATCTTTTCGGCATTTGCCGTCTTTAAACAAAAGTCCCTGATTTCGTCCTCAATTTTGCAGTCAATATAGATATACCGATCCTTATAGAAGGTTTCAGCGAAAATATTTTTGACAAGAAAGGTCTTGCCAACCTGCCTTGCGCCCCATACGATCAAAGGCTTTTTACGTTTGTTAATATTCCAATCAATCAGTTTTTGTGTTGCAAATCGTTCCATAAAAATCCCCTCATGCCGCCTTTGGCGGCTCAAATAGATACTCTATTGATAGCATGCCACATTTCACTTGATTTATCAAGCTATTTTTTAATTATTCGCACCTTTTTCACATATTTTTCTCGCATTATATGCACCTTTTTCGCATATTTTTTTCATATTTCTTGCACCTTTTTAATGTTTTTATCTCAATTACCTTCACCTTTTTCAATGTTTTTTGATTATTTGCACCTTATGCCATTTTCCACAAAAATAAAACCCAATCAAAAAACCAGCCAAAGCTGGTTTACAATGCCCATTCCTGACATCTGTTCTGTTTTGAGCCGTCCCGTCAAAACATTGTCCGGACGTACTACCTGCCTCTCATTTACAAACATCCACCCACTCCACACATCCGGAATAGCGTTCCAGCTCCTCAGGCGTAAGCTCGATCGCGCTGTTGGCGCTTCCGCATGCCGGAAATACCGTCTCAAAACGCTTGAGCGAGACGTCCAGATACGTCTTTACGCCCTCTTTTACCGCAAACGGGCATACTCCGCCCACCGCATGACCGNTCANCNGNTCNGCTTCCTCAAAAGCAAGCATCTTCGCNTTTGCGCCAAACTTNGCCTTATACTTCGGATTGTCAATCTTCNTATCNCCTGCGGTNACGANCAGNATCACCTGATCNCCCAGATGAAAGGACAGCGTCTTCGCGATCCGGCTTTCCTCACAATGCAGCGCCTCCGCCGCAAGCGCCACTGTCGCGCTGGACACTTCAAACTCCCGTATCCTGTCCTCCATCCCATACTGTTTAAAATACTCCCTGACATTCTCGATTGCCATTGTCATCCTCCCTGCTACGACTGTTATATGAATCAAAACCTCACGACAAAGTATGATTCTCTTGAGGCCTGTCATATTTAAAAAGGGATTTCCGTCCGCTTCCCTACAGAAATCCCTTTTACCATACCACATCTATAGATATTTTTCCATACTTTTGCTGAANTCCTCTTCCAGATGGATNAAGTCACCGGCAAGATCAGNTGCCTCCTTNGACGCACCGCTGAACTTACTGCGNTATTCCCCGATGGACTGGATCCCCATGTTGCAGCCATCCATCATAATCTTGGCGATCTGCGTATGGTTCCTCTCCAATGCCATCTTTACTTCGGTACTCATCCAGGCAAATGCTGATGCCATCATGGTCGGCTTCTCGTCATTCTCCCCCGCTTCCTTCAGCATGGTTCCTGATTTTTCTTTCAGGTCGGCATGCAGATCCTTATAATGGTCCAGCAATTTCTGCAGCTTCTCATCCTTTACGTATTGCTGGATCTGGTCAATGCTGTTCATCGCCATCTTACAGCCGGAATTACATTCCTTTAATAATTTTACGGTATCTTCGTTCATACTGATCCTCCATTTCCAAGACTCAGATTGTTGGTTGAAAAATGAGATATCACTCATATTTTTCACACCTCGCATCTCCTGCTGTTAGGATTGGCAAATGCTGCCAAAATATGTGTAGAATATGAATTTAATTATTTTTCATCTAAAATTTATTCCCAGCCCATACCGATAGAACTGTTTATTAAATTTGAATTTAATTTATTGAGAAAAGCAATTTTCCGCTAATTTCGTATGATGGTTCCTCCACCAAGGACATCATTTCCACGGTAAAATACGATTGCCTGTCCCGGCGTCGCTGCCCTGACCTTTTCAGGGAAATGGCAGCGTAGCACATCCTCATCAATGTACTCCGCATGACAGGCATATTCCTTACTGCCATATCGTATTTTCGCCGTCATCNCCTGNCNGCCNNCAAGATTTTCTACNGCCATATAATNNATCCTGTTGCAGACCACCTCATCTGTAAACGTATCTTCATTACTCCCCAGCACCACCTCATTGGTGTCAGGACGGATCCCGCATACATACATCGGCTGTCCGAACGCGATATTCAGCCCTTTCCGCTGCCCTATCGTATATTTATGGATCCCGGCATGGGTTCCTAAGCAATGACCTTCTTTATCAACAAAATTACCCTCTTTCGGCAGTTTGGCATGCCGGCTTAAAAATGCACCGTAATCATCATCCGGAATAAAGCAGATCTCCTGACTGTCCGGCTTGTCCGCTACAGGAAGCCCTATCCTTTCGGCAATCTGCCTTATCTCCTCCTTACGGTATCCTCCCAGCGGCATCAGCGTATGCTCCAGCTGGGACTGTGTCAGCTGATACAGGGCATACGTNTGGTCTTTCTCCGNAGTTNATGCCTTACTGACGGNATACCGNCCNTTCTCCAGNTTCCTGATNNTTGCATAATGACCNGTNGCGATAAACTCTGCCCCNTTCTCCNNNGCATANGAAAGAAGCGCTTNCCACTTCACATANCGGTTGCAGCGGATGCACGGATTGGGNGTATTGCCNGCAAGATACTCNGCAATAAAGTTATCTATCACCTTTTCCTGAAACACGTCCTTAAGATCCACCACATGGTATGGAATATCCAATACCCCGGCAACCCGTCCGGCATCCTCCACAGCGCTGTTTTTTCCTGCCGCGCTTCCTTCTTCCTGCCAGACCTGCATCGTTACGCCGATCACATCATATCCCTGCTCTTTTNNCAGATAANCTGCCACCNNCNAGATCCACACCGCCGGACATGCCCACTACCACTTTACTTTTTGACATATTGATCCTCTTTTCCCCAAAATTTCCCGCGCCGGATTTGTAATGCGAAGCAGCATGATTCCAATGCAAATCAGTACGCATTCATCAAAGGTTCTACCGAATTATCTTTTTCAGCCTTTCTTCAAGCGCGCGTTTCAAAGCCTCATACCGCAGTCTCTTCTCTTCCTTGGCAAAATGCTCCTCCCTAAACTGCTCCGGATTGCCCTCATAGACAAGCTCCGCAGCCTCCTCTCCGAACTGCTCGCTGGTCAGGTCGAAGCAGCAGTCACCGATCACATTGTAACAATGATAATTCCCGCCCGGTCTGAGAATCCCATAGACTTTGCCGCCAAAGATATCCTGCGCCAGAAATGCCGTGATGGAGCACTGTCCCAGCGTCTTATTCTCCTTACTCCAATCCCCCCGCATTCTGGGTGCGCAGGTATCGGCGCACCAAAGCTCCGATAAAAGATCATACAGCTCCCTTGGGGAACGGATCTTTTCATATTCTTTACAGACCGGCTGTGCCGTGGCATTTTCCCAGCCATAAAAATGATATTCCATATGTTTTCTCCTTTACTGCTATAGCAGATAAATATTAAATAAATTATAACATATTTTTGCAGGTTGTGACCACCTGTCAGCGGCAAAACCAAGATTTTATACAGAGCCGTTATAAACAGGTATAAAATGCTTTCCGTAAAATATATCCGGGGTTTGCAAAAAAGGAAAAATCTGATATAGTTAAAATAGTATAAAAAAGAAAATGGATCAGCTTGAGACACCTCTTGATACATTCTACCCCTTTTAAAAAGGAGAAACGAGCATGAATAGAAAAAACAGATTGCCAAAACCGGAGAGGCCGATGCCACAGGGCGGTCCAATGCCCCAGGGCGAACCGGCGCCTGAGATCATGTATGCGATCATGCCGGATTTTCCAAAATGGAACCGTGTCTTCTTTCAGCTGGGCTGTCTTTTTGCATTCATCAACTTCTTGCTGGCCTGTACGTTTTTTGCTTTTTGGGAGTGGGAAGCAATATTGGTCGACACCTCCATAAGAAACTATGTTCTCCTGCATATGATCCTTCCCTCTGTACTGAATGTAATGATCCTGTTGGCAGCGGCCGCACTCAGAAAGCGCCTGCCGGAAACGGATATGCGCCAGAATGTTATCCCNGTTTTTGCCATGCTGCTGATGAATATNGTAGTCAGCATGATTCCCATCATTTTCTTCATTACNCTGGCAATTTACTGCATNCCAATCTGTATGACCGCNGTATACAGCAATGAAAAGCTGAGCCGTATCGTGACAGGGATCAGTCTGGGCGGCGTTCTGATTGCGTCTGTNAAACAATTTTTNGCGATATCGGCCGCAGAAGACCGCTTGTTTGTCTTTCCACAGGCACTGATCGCCGTATGTATCCTGCTCACTCTGGGAAAAGTCGCGCAGACCATCATAAGNATGACGAACGGGCAGAAGCAAAAGCTGATCCNTTTTGCCACAGACATTAANGAAGCGCAGCGTAAAGCNGANGCTGCCAGCGAAGCCAAAAGCATCTTTCTGGCTAATATGTCTCACGAGATNCGCACGCCCATCAATGCTATTTTGGGCATGAACGAAATGATCCTGCGGGAGGCACGCAGCGANCAGATNAAGGAATACGCGCAAAGCATCCATTCCGCCGGAAGNTCGCTNNTGTATCTTGTCAACGACGTGCTTGATATTTCCAAGATCGAATCCGGAAAGCTTGAGATCTCGGAGAATATTTATGATCTGTCCTCCTTTATCCACGACTGCTATATCATGGTCGCGGAGAAGGCTGAGAAAAAGGGACTGGAGCTTACGGTCTCCTGCGATCCGCAGCTCCCCTCCAGACTGAAGGGAGACGAGAGTCGTCTGCGTCAGGTAGTCACCAATCTGCTCTCTAACGCAGCCAAATATACGGAAAAAGGGAGCATCACGCTCTCTTTCGAGCATGGCGAGCAGGACGGGCTGATGATGCTGGTAATTACCGTCAAGGATACAGGNATCGGCATCCGGAAAGAGGATATGGAAAAACTCTTTACCCAGTTCGCCCGNTTTGATATGGAGAAAAACCGGAATATCGAGGGCACCGGTCTGGGATTGTCCCTTGCCAAGCGTCTGACTGATCTGATGCATGGCACTCTCGATCTGCAAAGTGTATACGGCATAGGCACATCCGTTGCACTTACGGTTCCGCAGCAGGTGGTCGATCCTAAGCCGGTAGGTGATTTCCAGCAAAAATATCTGTCTGTGTCAGATACGGGCAGAACATATGACCAGCGCTTTGAAGCGCCGGATGCCAGGATTCTGGTGGTGGATGACGTGCCACTCAACCTGAAGGTCATTGTCAATCTGCTGAAATCCACCAAAATCACGGTTGACACTGCCATAAGCGGCAAACGATGCCTTGGAATGGTTCAGGAGATCCCCTACGATCTGATCTTCATGGATCATATGATGCCGGAAATGAACGGCGTGGATACATATGCGGAAATGAGGAAGCTGGACAATTCCCTGAATAAGGATACTCCGGTCATCATGCTGACCGCAAACGCCGTCACCGGAGTTCGGGAACAGTTTTTGGAGGCGGGATTTACCGATTATCTTTCCAAACCGGTAAGCGGCGACAAGCTGGAAAGTATGCTGCTGAAATACCTGCCCAAAGAAAAATGCCGGATGGAAGCTGCCCAAGCAGATACTGCCGGTGAGACAGAACATCCTGCAGCCCTGACGGAATTGCTCAGGCTCTATCCAAAAGTAGATGTAGCAAAGGGTCTTGAGATCTGCTCTGACGATTATGAGGTGTATATCGATTTCCTCCAGACCTATGTGGAGAATCCGGGAACGGATCATCTGAATGAATATCTGGAGCAGAAAAATGCATACGATTACCGCGTCTGTGTCCATGGTATTAAAAGCGCATCCTTAAGCGTGGGATTTTCTGAGCTGGCGGAGCAGGCACTTGCCTTAGAGAACGCCGCTCGTGAAGAAAACTGGGATTTTATCCGCGCCAGCCACGATGCCTTTCTTGATGAGTACGGGCTGGCTGTCAGCGCGATCAAAAAAGCGTTTCATTTATGACCCTGCTTTTAATGAAACATAACTTTTTATTTCATTTTCTCGCGCACTGCCAATACCGCACCCGTGTATGCCCGTTCTAAATGTGCGGCAACAAGAGCTTCATCATACTCTAATGAGTTATTGGCAATGATGCTTGCATAACCATGGGCAAACAGGGCAAGCACCAAAAAAACCTCTTTTGTCTGTTCCATGCTCATCTCCATAGCTTCCTGCATGACAGACAGGAGCGGTTTTAGTTCCTCGGAATCTATCATTTCAAACAGACTATTTTCAACGGCGATCCCTGATTGAAAAAGAAAACGGAACAAATTTGGTTCCTCGATCGCAAAACGGATATAGTTCAACCCGATTCCAAGCATATTTCCCTTCTGATGCCCTTCCATATTCATCAGATATTCCGTATGATAGCAGTCAGCCTTTACATATACGGCTTTTTTCAGTTCCTCAATGGTTGCGAAATGATACATGACAGGCTGTGTAGAACAATTGAGCTTCTTTGATACCGTCCTTGCATTGATATTTTCCGCCCCCTCTTCACGGGCAACTTCCATCGCGGCATCCAGAATCATATCTTTGGTAATTTTGGGTTTTGGTGGCATTTTATAGTTCCCTCTTTTTTATAATTATTGTTATATAATGATAATTATATAAACTGCTGCTTCTTTTGTCAATCCTGTTTCAACAAAAGGGCGGCACAAGTCCGCCCCATTCAATATTCGTTCATCAATACTCTTCCTTATCAGCATCTGCCTTCGTAACATGAACCGTTCCCCTGCGATGATTGGGAGGCGCATAAACAGAGGACACCTTTAAGGCGTTTCTCCCGGTATTGACAACATTATGCCCTGTTCCGGCAGGGATAAAAACAGNATCTCCTGTACATAATTTTTGTTGAAACTCCGGATGTTTTTCNCATTCCCCGATTTTTACNACTGCCGTTCCCTGCTCTACTCTAATNAATTGATCCGTGTCCGGATGAACNTCAAAACCAATCTCACCACGGGGCGGAATACTCATAACCGTCATCTGNANATGGCATCCTGTCCANACAGTAGTACGGAAATTTTTGTTTTGTATNGCTGTCTGTTCNATATTTAAAACATANGGATTTGGTCCGTNNTCNGTTTGNTCCGCGCAATGACTGCAACTCANGAAAAGTCTCCTTTTAATCTNTCTNTATCATGATATGCATTGCGGGANATTATGTGTANNTNNTANCATNCNNNTNNTCTTCTNATCACTCCGGNGAAGGAAAGTCNTTNACNGCNTCCGNAATANCNGCNCCGNCTCCGATCTTCGNAAGCANCTGCCACCATGCGGTACGNGCNTNNGNCCATTCGGGNGTGNTCTGATAATANTCGCCCATGTANGGCATAAANATGCTGTACTCCGTCATAAGCCTGTCATTTTCATATANATTGTCCATNTCCCGCACCGGCCAGTAGGAAGANGCCCTTACTGCCCGGGTNTANGGAANATCATTTTCNGTCATATANCGGATAAANGTTTTGGCTGCCNNGATCCGTTCCTGATCNCCGGTNTCAAANNNCCCCANNCCCCAGATACCNCCCTGCAGCTTCGGCGTATCCTGNTTGGTCGGAAAAGCCATCGGGAANACTTCAAAATCCAGCTCCGGGTGATTGATGGTCTGCTGTACTTCCAAAGAGCCGTTCCAGCAGAAACACATTGCCGTTTCTTTTCTACAGAACAGATCGATCGCATCTCCGGAGGTAAACGAAGGTTCAAAGATGATGCCCTCTAAATCATAAAGGAGCTGTAANGCTTTTATATTTTCTTCACTGTCCACTGTATAATATGTATGTGCNGCATCCGTAAAAGTNCCGCCATACAGATTGTTCACCAGAGCGCGTGTCCCCTGATCGCCGCTTTGATTTTTGCAGTATANGATGCCCGCACTGATATNCTNCTCNTGAGCATNTGCATAANCATTCAGAGCCTGTACCGCATTGATAAAATCCTCCGTCGTCCANGTATGCGTCTCTTCATCAATATAACGAAGGGCGCCTGCCTCTTGAAACATATCATAATTGATCGCCATACAGTGTGCCGACATACAGATGGGGAACACATAGTACTCTCCGTTTCCGTGATGACAGGCATCTCTGATATTATCGTATATTTCACCTGCCGTATCAGACTCCCACAGTTCAGACAGATCGACCATCCAGCCTTTTTCTCCCCAGTTTGCCACAAGACGCTCCGGTCCTTCCATAATCAGATCCGGGAGCGTTCCGTCTGCTGCCGCCTGATTGATCTTTTCATCTCCACTATCGTAAGTTAAATATTCCACCGACACATGAATATCCGGATACGCTTTATGAAAATCGTTCAGCATACTGGCTACTGCCGTGGGATTCCCCCAGTTTCCTATCGGAAAAGTCCATAAGGTCAATTCCAACATTTCAGCGCTGCCGCTCTCATCCTCCTGCTCCATCCCCGGGATCTTTCCGCCGCAGGCAGCCAAAAGAACCGCCAAGAGCAGGGCACTTATCAATGCACATCTTTTTTTCATAGCAAAATACCTTTCCGTTTTTACTACCATCTGCTCCTCCATGTCAGAGCATCCAATTATATTCCTTATTGATCTTAATGAAGATACTGCTCTATCAAAGAAAGCGCTTTCTGCGGGTCTAACGGCTTCGCCGTATGGGCATTCATCCCGCTGTCAAGACATTTTTGGACATCTTCGTCAAAGGCATCCGCACTGACCGCAATGATGGGGATAGTCCGTGCATCCTCCCTCTCCAGCTTTCGTATTGCTTCTGCCGCTTCAAAGCCTGACATCACAGGCATCCTAAGATCCATTAAGATAGCGTCATACCAACCCGGAGCAGACTGTTCAAACTGCTCCACACAAAGCTTCCCGTTTTCTGCCCAATCCACTTCCAGTCCAAATTCAGAAAGAATTGCACTGGCGATCTCCCAGTTCAATTCATTATCTTCTGCTATAAGGATACGCCTGCCCTTTAATTCAATGTCAGCTTCTTCTTTTCCGGCTTCCTCTTTTTCAATCATTTCTTTGTTGATCACATCTTTGTCTTCCGCTTCTTTCTGCTCCTGCTGCGGCGCTTCCGCTTCCACAAACTGACGCAGACCATAATATAGGCTGGAACGGAACAGGGGTTTTGAAATAAACCCGCTGATACAGGTTTTTTCCATCTGCCCCACCAATTCATCCCATTCGCCATCAGTGATGATGATAACAGGCAGATCCTGTCCCAAAAGACCGGACAATTTGTCTGCATCCCTAATCCAATCCTGTCCCTGTACATCCCAATCCAGAAGAACCATGTGATAGTTCTCATTTTCGCCGCGGCATTCCTCTATCATTTTGGAAGCCTGCTGCATTTCTGCCGCTGCCTCCGCCTTAAGCCCGATGGATTCCAATGCGGAGACGGCAAGCTCTCCTGCCGTCTGATCATCATCGATCACCAGAATATTCCGCTTCGGCAGCTGCAGCTTCTTCTCCTGCTGCGCTGCTTTTTCCATATCCACAGCAATATGGAAATGACTTCCTTTGCCCTGCTCACTCTCTACGGTAATGGTGCCGCCCATTGCATCCACAATGTGCTTGGTGATCGTCAGCCCCATCCCGGCTCCCGCTGTTTTATCCACGCGGGCGTTATCTTCTCTGGCAAACGCATCAAATATCTTTTCCTGAAATTCCTCTGACATACCTATGCCATTATCCCTGATATGCAGATGGGAACGGATATATTCATCTCCCAACGGAGAAGCTTCTTCATACAGATCCATCTCAATGGCACCGCCCTCCGGAGTGAACTTGACCGCATTGCCAAGGATATTCAAAAGGATCTGGCTTAGACGTACCCTGTCCGAGCATACATTTTCATGGTAAATATCATGTAGGTAAATATTAAAATGCTGCTTATTCTCCTGAATCAAGGGCTGGATGACCGTTTCAATGTTCTGCATAATATCACGCACGCAAATCGGCTCCATATTTAATGTCAGCTTCCCTGTCTCGATTTTGGACATATCGAGCATATCGTTAATCAATCCCAGCAGATGCCTGCTGGAGATATGTATCTTTTTCAGACAGGTACGCACCTTGGAGGGGTTGTCCAGACTGCTGATGGCAACCGACGTCATACCCATGATGCCGTTCATCGGCGTACGGATATCATGGCTCATATTGGAGAGGAATTCACTCTTCACCCTGTTAGACCTCTCCGCCAAAAGCATTGCCTGTTCCGCCGTTTCCCTGGCTTCCTCCAATGCCTGCATATGTAACTTTGTCAGGCGGTAATATCCCAAAAAGACAAGAAGGAGTGCACCGATGATCAGAGCGCCGCCGCCAAGGGAAACATAGGTCCAATTTCTCTGTAAAAGATTGACCGTCTCATTCATGGTATTATGGGAAATCTTCAAAATAAGGTGCCACTCCGAATTCGGAAGACTGGTGCAATAGACATTCCAGGATTCGCCTGCAATCAGCGCTTCGCTGGTATAATCCCTGCCGGCTTCCAGAGCTTCCCGAAATTCTTCCGCATACTGCACCGGTTCTTTTCCATTACAGGTCTCGTAAAGGTCTTCGATCCGGTCAAAATAATTTTCTTCGATGGCATCGGTACTTAACACATAGCTGCCATCCGTGCGGATGATTGAATATTCCATGATGGTGCCCTGCATATTGGTTTCCAGGGTATCACTGAGATAAGTCCTGGGCAGCCCCGCAACCAAAGCGATGCTCTTATTCCCGTCACCTATAGGATAAGCAGCAGGCACCCCCATCAAAACAACCGGAATCCCCGCGGCATCTTTTCCCGCACAGACATTATATCTGCCTCCCTGAACGGAACGGTACATATCCTCCGGAACATCCGGCGTCACCTGAGAACCGTAAAGCATATGAAAGGTTCCGTCCTCCGTATAAAGAGCCAGATATTCAAACCCCGCGGAGCGCGCATTATAATTCAGCGCCACCTGCATGGCGCTTTCCGTCGTAACACGTCCGGGCGGCACAGCGTCTACCAGCGATTCTACCTGAGACAGACGAAGCTCCATGGCCGTTCCGAAATGAGAGGTTACCCGCTCGCTGATTCCCGACATATAAAAGACTCCCAGCCGTCTGATAGCCTCCTCTCCCATAAGATTGGACCAGACAGCCTGAATGATAAATATAATGATACAAAAAACCGATACCAGAACAAGNCTTANATTCAGAAAACGGNTTGTTCTTTTCTCCATGNTCTCTATCTCCCAAAAGTNANCGNNAAATCTTNTTCAGCGCATTTCTTTCNATCCAATTATAAATCTCATTANGNAGAAAATTCAATTTATCGGACTAAATTTCTCTATGTTCNAATANACTTCTGTTTACACTTTTNTTTTTAATGAATTAACGCCCTAATCATGTCGCAGGATTTTTATTTTTCTATCAGCGCCCAGAGCACCGCTATTAACAACGCAGGCAGCATATTGGCTACCTTAAGCTTCTGTTTCCATAATAGATTGATTCCCACACAAAAAATAAGAACAGAACCCACCATGGACAGATAAGAAAGCGCCAGCTCCGTAAACACAGGCTCCAGAAAAAAGGCAAGCACCGTAATGCTTCCCTGCAGCGCCGCAACGGGGATCGCCGCAAATATGCATCCTCTGCCCTTTGATGCCGTCATGATCATGATAATTATCATATCAAGAACCGCTTTCGCTGCAAGAATAGAACAATCACCCTGAAGGCTATCCTGAATTGCCCCTACCACAGCCATAGCTCCAATACAGATTGTCAAGGAAGCCGTTACAAATCCCTCTACAAAACCCGCGTCGCCTTCACTTCTTGCTTTGATTTTCAGCCAGCTTCCAAACCGCTCTAAAAGCCCTTCCAGATTCAGCAATTCACCGATGATCGATCCCAACGCCATGCTTCCAATCAACACCATGGTACTGCCGCTCTGCAGACCGGTCTCACGAACCGTCAGCATTTCCTCCATNNCNNCTGCAATCCCAATANANATANCACATNCCCCTATTGCACCAATCAGCGTCTCCTGAAACCTCGCCTTAAGTCTCTTTCCGAATAACAATCCGAGTAGTCCGCCGAGAACTACCGCAGCAACATTGATCACCGTTCCCATGCCACGCATGACACCCTTTTCTCCCTTCTGTTCTCCGATTTCATTCTTATCCGCCCTAAGTCCAAAACCTGCATTTCCATACCCTTAATACAAACCTGTATTATGATTATAACATACTCTTGGATTCCACACTCGAAAATCTTTTTCATTAATGCGAAAAATCATATGTTTTCCCATTTTCTTCATCTCCTCGATCTTAGATTCTATACGCTGCTTCAACTCAGGAGTCAATGTTCTCTGCTTCAAGGCTGACAGATCGATGGGACGCTCGAGCACCATCTGATACATCTTGCTGCAGTCGATAAAGGACGGCACGCGAAATCCATTGCGCCGGTGTTCCGGCGGCAGGATCACCGCGTACCGGCTGCTATCTTCCCCATAAACGCGCCGTTCCTTCCCCAGAATAGAGGAAATGGAATAAAATCTTAAGATCCCGTCCGTATGTTCCGCCACATACATCTGATGCGCCGCGCCATTATGGCTTGGATCATTTGGAAAATATAAAAAAGCGATCATCACATCCTTCATCAAGAAATCACCAGCTCTCCGTCGATATATTCAAGGAATCGCGGTTCCTCGTATCTTCTGAAGCGCGAAAGCCTCTCCACGACATCATCCGTCATGACAAAAGAATCCTTTAAATAATAATAGACATTGCCGCATATTTTCTCTTTTACCAAAGCGCCGAAATCCATCTCCGCATACGTTTTATACAATGCCCTGTTATACTCTGCAAGCTCCGGTTCTACTTTGGAAAAATCAATTTGGGGATTCTCCGGAATCAGATGCTGCACATCCTTCCACAACGAATGTGTATGCGACTCTCTGACCAGCCGCTCCGCAGACATGCCGCCATAGACAAAATTGATAATATCCAGGATCTGTCCCTGCATGCCTTCGATCTGCGGACTCTGCCGTGGCAGAAGATTCAATCCGTGATACCGATAATCCCGGTAGACGCTGAACACCACCGGACCATTCGGGAACGCGACAAACCCCTCATCCAGCATGACATTATGATCCACACAGTAGTGCATCAAATTAGAAAAGNANACNTNNTTTNTTGATCTTGGTATTCTCATCAATATATCCGGACGCAAGCTCCGGATTGCGATAGATAAACCACTTTGCGGCTTCTTTTGCATTGATCATACAGTACTGCTTCCTCCTTTTGCTCTAAAAGCTACAACCCAATATTTCACACTAATCCTCCATGTCAGAGCAGCTTGCTGCGATGACACGCCTTTCCGCAACCTGTAAATTTGGGCCTGCGATCCCAAAGAAATCCATAGCATAGAAAAACATTCAAAATCCAATCACCGGATAGTAAATACCCCAGAACGTCAAATTTGCACAATCAAAGTTACATCTTCATAATTCATGGTAAATATATGGTTCCTGACAGAACCATATCAGGCAAAACGCCGGATTTAAAAGTCATAAGTTACTTTCTTCGTCGCAAAATACGCTTATATTTGTTATGAAAATAACACAGTATATTTTTAATGTCAATATAATTTTTCGCATTTTTGAGAATATTTTTTATATTAATTGCATTTATGCGACTATTGTAGTATGATTTTCTATAAAGGGAGGTCTTCACTATGGAGATTTATGAACGTATTAAGAAAAGACGTAAAGAAATTGGTTTATCCGCCGAAGAAGTAGCCAATGCGCTCCATGTCTCCAGGGCGACGATTTATAGATATGAAAGCAAAGATATTGAAAAATTGCCAACTAACATTATGGAACCATTGGCTAAGGTTTTGAAATGCAGCGTTCCTTATCTGATGGGATGGGATGAAACGGATGATACAAGAAAAGATTCCGATTCTGATATAAACTATCTAGTAACGCTCTCACAAAGCCTTCCTCCGGACCAGCTGGAACGACTCATCTCATATGCGAAATTTTTGAAAACCGAAAAAGATAATATTTAATACAAATTTTCAATTAATTGAGTAAAGATGATCTGAATTCTCTTAATGAAGGCTACATAATATATTTAACCAGGGAGCCAATGGGGCGATATGTCAGCCGCCGGACTTTAACAGAAAGGGGCTGGTGCCAATGGTTACGAGACCGTTTCAAGTTTTGTGTAAACTCAAAATCTGATATAAGATATGTGAATGGTTGCTTAAGGGGCAGAAACCGGATTTTCGGATTCCGCCCCTTACCTGTATTATATAGCCAATTC
>WFLX010161731.1_pt1 | contig 99493 bp, 82 predicted proteins | sample 4967041 | NCBI WGS metagenome assembly WFLX01 (sample SAMN12857096, study PRJNA449069) | gut metagenome | isolation source: stool from male and female vole | host: Microtus ochrogaster | place: USA:Florida | collected 2017
CGCAGGAAGGATTGGAAGAAGCGGAAAGCGGGGAAGAAGCGTCCGAGCCGGAGGTAGGCGACGATCCCAATCATGTCATGACAGCGGATGAGATCGCCGCGCTGTTGAGTGCGCAGGAAGAAGCAGAGCTGGATGATGATGCTTTATCGGAAGAGGATATTGCGGAGCAATTGAAGCAGGCGGAACTTCTTGACAGTGAAGATATGGCAGGAGATGACGATCTCGATATTACCCAGCTGATTGATGGACTGGATGGCGATGATGATGATCTTAGCGATATTGCCGAACTCTTAAAGAAGTCGGATCAAAATGAGCTTGTAGAGGAAAGCATGACCGGGGAAGGGGAAAATGGATTCTCGCTGGATGATGGTATGACCTTTGAAGAAGACTCTGCGGATGAGGAAGATAAAAAAGGAAAAAAGAAAAAGAAGAAAGAAAAGAAAGCCAAAAAAGCGAAAACGGATGCGGAGGGAGAATCGGCAGAAGATGAGGAAGCACGGGAAAAGAAACCGGGATTTTTCCAAAGACTGCTGGGAGCTTTGACATCGGGTGAGGATGATGAAAGCACCGTTCCGGAACAGGATATTACAAAGCTCAGCGATGAAAATCTAAATATCCTGAGTGAGCTGGATGCGGAGGATGCTAAGAAAAAGGAGAAGAAACCGAAAAAAGAAAAGAAAGAAAAAGAGAAGAAAGAAAAACCCAAGAAAGAAAAGAAACCAAAGAAGGAAAAAGTCGGTAAGGCAGCGAGCGAGACTGATAATGCTCCAAAGATTCCAAAGAAATATATCATAAGGACATTTGCGCTTGCTTTTTCCGTATTGGCTGCGCTGCTGCTACTTGCTGTCTGTGTCCCGGGGATGCAGATCAAGCAGAATGCCAGAAATTCCTATTATCAGGGCGATTATATGGAAGCCTTTATGACGATGTACGGAAAGGAACGCAGTGAGAGCGACCAGCTGATCTACGAAAGCGCGAGGACAATTGTGCTTTTGCAGCGTAAATATGAATCCTATCTGAATAATAAATCAATGCATCTTGATTATCAGGCTGTAGATGCGCTGATTCAGGGAGTTGGAAAATACGAAGAGCTGCTATCGGAAGCAGAGCGATTGGGCGTTGTCAGTCAATTGAATGAGATCAGGGGGCAGATGGAAAATGCCATGATGACCGACTATCAGATAACGTGGGATGAAGCAAGGGAAATTTTGAAGTATGATGCCTTGGATTATACCAATAAGCTTTACTCTCTGGTGGATGGAACGCCGTTTCACTTTAAGGCGGATGAGATCAATGCGATCTACGGACTTCCGCTTTCCACCACGCAGGAGTCTAATGTACCGGCGATAGATGGTACAGAAGGCGGTGGACAGATGGAATCGATGCCTGATATCCTTCCGGAGGAGGAAAGTTATATCAATCAGCAGGATGGGAACGCTGAGGAAACAGCGGCAGGGACGGAGACAACTCCGGTACAGACAGCCCCGGCACAGCCGCTTCCGGCAGCGGGAAGCATCAATGGAAATCCAGTGGATGTACAGATTGAGAGCAATCAGTTTTAGAGATAGGGGAAACAGGTTGAAAAATCGAAGAGTTTTTCAAAACCGAATGAATTCGGTTTGCGAATATTGTGCCTGCGACATCAGCACTAAAGTGCGCTAAAGCGCATTAAAGTTCGCAGGTTGCGGAAAGGCATGGTTATTAGACAGAATGGTGGCAATCATNGATTACGATGCCGGCAACANCAAAAGTGTTGAAAAGGCAGTACAGCTTCTTGGACAGGAGGCAGTCTTGACGCGGGACGCAAAGNTGCNTTGNGAAGCGGNTCATGTCATCCTTCCGGGGGTNGGCGCTTTTGGCGATGCTATGGAAAAANTAAAAAGATATGAGCTTATACCGGTCATTCATGAGGTTATTGACAGNGGAACTCCATTTTTNGCTATNTGTCTGGGATTGCAGNTGTTATTTGAAGAGAGTGAAGAATCCCCCGGAGTTCCGGGACTGGGTATTTTCAAAGGAAGTATCCGTAGGATACCGGATATGGAAGGGTTGAAGATTCCTCAGATTGGCTGGAATTCCTTACATTTTCCAAGGGAAAGCAGACTGTTTCAAGGATGTAATGAAGAAGCGTATGTTTATTTTGTCCATTCGTATTATTTAAAGGCGGCAGATGAATCCATTGTTTCTGCGGAAACAGAGTTTGGGATTACGATACATGCAGCGGTAGAAAAGGAGAATGTGTTCGCCTGTCAGTTTCATCCGGAAAAGAGTTCTGAGGTGGGGCTGCATATGTTGAAGAATTTTTTGGATGTTAGGAGAGCATGATGCATACGAAACGGATTATTCCCTGTCTGGATGTTAATGCAGGGCGGGTGGTAAAGGGAGTCAATTTTGTAAATCTCATTGATGCTGGCGACCCGGTAGCGGTTGCGGCGGCATATGATAAAGCGGGTGCGGATGAGGTTGTTTTTTTGGATATTACAGCGTCCTCTGATGACAGGGAGACGGTGGTAGATATGGTCCGCAGGGTTGCTGAGAAAGTATTTATCCCGTTTACAGTAGGTGGCGGCATCCGCTCTGTTGAGGATTTTAAAAAGATACTCCGGGAGGGTGCGGATAAGGTGGCAGTTAATTCGGCGGCGATCATGAACCCTTCGTTGATTGCAGAAGCGGCGGATAAATTTGGAAGCCAGTGTGTGGTAGTTGCGATCGACGCGAAAAGGCGGGAAGACGGCAGCGGATGGAATATCTTTAAAAACGGCGGACGTGTCGATATGGGAATAGATGCTGTAGAATGGGCGATGAAAGCCGACCGGCTGGGCGCGGGTGAAATTCTTCTTACAAGCATGGACTGTGATGGGACCAAAGCGGGATATGATCTGGAACTGACGAGGATCATATCAGAGAATGTATCTGTTCCGGTGATTGCTTCCGGTGGAGCAGGAACAAAGGAACATTTTTATGAAGCGTTGACGGTTGGAAAGGCTGATGCGGCATTGGCAGCATCGCTGTTTCATTTTAAAGAACTGGAGATCTGCGAGTTGAAAGAGTATCTGTATAATATGGGGATTAGTGTGAGAAGAACTTTTAGCTGCTCGTAGCAAGGGTCTGCCAAATTGAAAATCAGAGTTTTTCAATTGCAGAAAAGTTCTAAGTCTCACACCGAAGAATGCCCAAGGCGTGGGCATTTTTCACAGGGATTGTTGTTGTGCGAACATGAATGGAGGATAGGGTGTCAGTATGGCAGGGATTACAAATGATTGGCTGCCGGTTTTAAATCCGGAATTTAGAAAACCATATTATAAGGAGCTGTATCATAGGGTCTTGGAGGAGTATAACACAAGACAGATATTTCCCGCCTCGGAGGATGTGTTTAATGCGCTGCATCTGACGCCGCTGCATGAGATCAAGGCGGTCATTCTGGGGCAGGATCCTTACCATGATATAGGACAGGCACACGGACTTTGTTTTTCCGTAAAAAAGGGAGTTGCCATACCGCCTTCTCTGGTGAATATCTATCAGGAGCTGCATGATGATCTGGGATGCAGCATTCCGGAGCATGGATATCTGGAACAATGGGCAAAGCAGGGAGTCCTGCTGTTGAATACCGTGTTGACGGTCAGGGCACATCAGGCCAATTCCCACAGGGGGATCGGCTGGGAACAGTTCACAGATGCTATCATAAAGGCGGTCAATGAACAGGACAGACCGATTGTATTTCTGCTGTGGGGTGCGCCGGCACAGAAAAAGAAGGCGATGCTGGATAATCCAAAGCATCTGGTACTGGAAGCGCCGCATCCAAGCCCGTTGTCGGCATATAGAGGATTCTTCGGATGCAGGCATTTTAGTAAAACCAATGAGTATTTGATGGCAAACGGGGTGGAGCCGATTGAATGGCAGATAACATAAAAAGATTAAGATAAAAGAAGGAGGTTGCAATGGGCAAAACATTTGAACGGCTGGTGGATATCCTGAAGGGACACCGTGTGTTTATCCAGACGCATAACTGTCCTGATCCGGATGCGATGACGTCGGCTTATGGGCTGCAATATTTATTGAAGGCAAAGGGGATAGAGAGCAAATTGGTCTATGACGGCGTGATCTCAAAATTTTNGGATCTCAGATTGATTNATTATNCGAAGATGGAGATTTATTATNCNGGNGATCTTGAACNTTGTGATGAGGATTATATTGTGATCGTCGATGCGCAGAAATATAATGAGAACTGCACGGATCTGACAGGGGAAGAAGTGGCATGTATCGATCATCATCCCACGGTTGTAAAATGTGATGAATATAAATATAAGGATGTCCGAATGGTGGGCGCTTGTTCCAGTATTATAGCAGATTATTTTATGGAGGCGGGGATAGAGTTTGATTCGATGATCGCTACCTTGCTGCTGTACGGCATTAAGATGGACACGCTTGATTTTACCCGCGGCGTTACGGAGCTGGATGTGAAGATGTATTATATGTTATTTAAATATGCGGATCATGAGTTTCTGGCACAGATGCAGGTCAATCAGATCGATTTTAAGGATCTGAGGGCATATGGCGCTGCGATTGATAATATTTCACTATATAAGGATATCGGATATGCTTGTATCCCATTTGACTGTCCCAACGGTCTGATCGCAATTATTTCCGATTTTATTTTGGCATTGGAGCAGGTGACATTCAGCGTAGTCTATGCGGTTCGGGAGGAGGGGTATAAATTCTCCGTCCGTTCGGAGCGGGAAGATCTGGATGCAGGGCAGATCGTAAGAAGCGCTTTGCGGCAACGCGGGATGAACGGTAACGGCGGCGGTCATTCCTTTATGGCAGGGGGATTTTTGCCTATAGAGGATACCTTGAAACTGGGGAAGGATCCCAGAAAAGAACTTGAGATGATTTTTGATACGATAATATATCCCGGAGATGAAGATTATGAAAAAAATACCATTTATATCAAAACAGCAGATTGAGGAAATACGTAATACAGAGCATATCCCACGCCATTTCATATTTATGATGAGAAAAGTATCCGTGAGAATGTCAAGGCATTGCAGGAGGCATTTGCGTGGAATCCGGGTTACCGGGAATATTTTGCGGTAAAGGCGACGCCGAATCCATTTTTGATCAAGATCTTGAATGAGTACGGATGCGGTTGTGACTGTTCTTCCGAGACAGAGCTGATGCTGAGCGAGGCAATGGGGATTACGGGTGACAGCATTATGTTTTCCTCCAATGACACGCCGAGGAAAGAATTTGTTCTGGCAGACCGGCTCGGGGCGACGATCAATCTGGATGACTTTACGCATATTGATTTTCTGGAGGAAGCGCTGGGGGCGCTGCCGAAAAAATTAAGCCTGCGTTATAATCCGGGAGGCGTATTTAAGATNAGCAACGGTATTATGGACAACCCAGGGGATGCAAAATACGGACTGACGACGGAGCAGCTGATCGAAGGCTACCGCGTATTAAAAGAAAAGGGTGTGGAGATATTCGGCATGCATGCNTTTCTGGCGAGCAATACGGTTACCAATGAATATTATCCGACGCTGGCAAAACAGCTGTTTGAGACGGCAGTGCGGGTGAAAAANGAAACGGGNGTATCCATTGATTTTATCAATCTGTCCGGCGGGATCGGCATCCCTTATCAACCGGATCAGGAACCGAATGATATCAGACTGATTGGTGCAAAGGTAAAGGAAGTGTATGATGAGATATTAGTTCCGGCAGGGATGGGCGATGTGGCGATCTATACGGAGCTGGGTCGGTTTATGATGGGACCTTACGGGCATCTGATTACGCAGGTGATCCATGAGAAGCATACTCATAAGGAATATATTGGCTGNGNCGCCTNTGCGGTCANCNTNATGCGTCCGGCGANGTANGGCGCNTATCATCANATNACCGNGCTTGGNAAGGAAGATGAGCCCTGTGATCACAAGTATGATGTTACAGGTTCTCTATGTGAGAACAATGATAAATTTGCCATCGACAGGATGCTGCCTGAGATTCGTATTGGAGATTACCTGGCGATCCATGATACGGGAGCGCATGGTTATTCCATGGGATATAATTATAACGGAAAGCTNAGATCNGCNGAACTGCTGCTGAAAGAGGACGGCAGCGTGCAGCTTATCAGACGGGCGGAAACGCCGCAGGATTACTTTGCTACATTTGACTGCTTTCCGGAATATGAAGTGCTGACTAAAAAGAGCAGCATTTAATGGATTATTAAAAAATATATCATATATAATGATGCAGGGTTAAAAGTTCCTTTGATGGNAAAAAGCTTGTTTTATCATGGAGAAATGAATTGGAAAAGGATATCAGGATAAATAAATATCTTGCCATGTGCGGTGTCTGTTCGCGGAGAGAAGCAGATAAACTGATCGAAGAAGGAAAGGTTACGATAGACGGTAAGATCGCGACGCTTGGCAGCAGGGTTGTGGGAACAGAAAAAGTCATGGTGGACGACAGGGCAGTCAGGCCTTCCGGAAAAAAGGTGGTATTTGCCTTTTATAAACCGTTGGGNGTNGTGGTTACGGAGCNTGACGAACATGCNGAAGAGACAATCATGGATTATATTGANTATCCNGAACGGCTGACNTATGCAGGAAGGCTGGATAANGATTCNGAAGGGCTGCTNCTGCTTTCCAATGACGGCGATTTTATCCAGGCTGCCATGAAGGGGGCGCATGGACATGAGAAGGAATATCAGGTCCGTCTGGATAAGGAAGTAACGAAGGAGGTCATGGCGAGACTTGCGAAGGGGATCTATATCATCGACCTGAAAAGAAAGACAAAGCCGTGTATCATCGAAAAGACAGGACGGTATCAGGTCAAGATGATCCTGTCTGAGGGGATGAACCGGCAGATCAGGCGGATGTGGCAGGCTGTCGGCTATACGGTGAAATCGATCAAGCGTATCCGTATCATCAATGTGCGTCTGGAAGGACTGCGGCCGGGAGAATCCAGACAGATCGCCGGGGAGGAACTGAAAGAACTGTACCGAAGAGTCGGGATGGAACAACGCCTATAGAGTCATTAAGAAAATGAGGAGAGACCATCGGCAAAGATGGCATAAAACTGATATGAGAATAGCGATATTCGATTCCGGCATCGGCGGATTGACCGTGTTGCACCGGGCGGTCAAGAGTCTTCCGGAGGAAGAATACATATTTTATGCTGATACGGAGCATGCGCCGTATGGGATTAAGGATAAAACGGATATCATCGGTTATTCTGAAGCGGCATTGGAATTTTTTGTCAGGAAGGACTGCGATATTGTGGTGATCGCTTGTAATACGGCGACCAGCGTGGCGGCGGAGAGTCTTAGGGAGAAATATGATCTTCCGATCTTAGGCATAGAACCTGCAGTAAAGCCGGCAGTGGAACATGGAAGGGGCAGCCGTATTCTGGTCATTGCTACCCCGCTAACCATACGGGAGGAAAAGCTTCACAGGCTGGTGGATCAGGTGGATGAACATCATCTGGTGGATCTTAAGGCATTGCCGAAGCTTGTGGAATTTGCGCAGGCGGGAGAATTTGAAAGTGATGCGGTAAAGCGTTATCTTCATGAGGAATTGGACGAACTGCATCCTGAAGGGTATGAATGTGTTGTGCTTGGCTGCACGCATTTTAATCATTTCAAAGAGATGCTCAGAGAGATCTTTGGCGGGGACTGCGCTGTGATAGACGGAAGCGATGGTACGGTAAGAAATCTTGTGGCAACGGTCCGGAAAAAAGGATTTTTGTCTGCGGGGCATCTGGGCATAGAATATTATGAGTCAGGAAAACCCGTGACCGATCGGAAAAAACTTGATTTTTACCAGATGTTATTGGAGCGGCTGGATAAAATGGAATCCTGATAAAGGGATATATTTTTTATCAGAAAAGTGTTGCTATTCCTGATGGGATGTGGTAAACTAAGCATTGTTGTTATTTGGATGGCTGTCCGTTTTCTGCTGCGGGGCGGAAGGACAGGAAGAAAGGTAAGGATATCACGATGAGAACAGTATTGACGGTTATTTTTATCATAGTCAGTATTGCACTGGCAGTTTTGGTATTGATGCAGGAGGGAAAATCAGCCGGACTTGGCGCGATCAGCGGCATGGCGGAAACGTACTGGGGCAAGAATAAGAGCCGGNCTANGGANGGNAAGANGNTNCAGATNACNACATGGCNTACCATTATCTTTATGGTTCTGGCGGCTGTGCTGAATCTTACACGTTTCTGATGAAATAGATTTTCTTAGAAAGTTTATGGCTCCTACAAGGGAGCCATTTTGTTTATGTCAGCAATAGCGGGGATGTTTAGGTATTGAGGACATTGGTTTTATAAAGCCGCATATACAGGAAATGTTTGAGTGCGTGAATCATGCGATTCATATACCGGAAATGTTTGGGCGTGGAAAATTTGCGTATAATAAATTTGAGTCAGGATAAGATGCAATGGAACAAANGGAACTGAAAAAAAGAAAAAAAATGATATGTGAATTGATGGAAGATCCCCNTTATGTTCCNATGAAGGAAAAAGAGCTTGCCATGTTTTTNCAGGTGAANCCGGAGGAACGGGATGATTTAAANNTNGTNCTGGATGANCTTTTGGCGGANAATAAGNTTCANATCAGTAAGCGGGGAAAATATACCAAGGGCAGCAGACAGATGCTGACCGGTACTTTTATCGGAAACAGCCGCGGATTTGGTTTTGTGGAGCTGGATGGGAAGGCTGAGAATCCGACGCTGGAAGATATTTTTATTCCTGAAGAAAAGATTAATGGAGCTATGCATCAGGACAAGGTCGAGATCGAGCTTTTGAAAAAAACGCAGGGAAAGGGAAAGCAGCGGCAGGAGGGTCAGATCGTCCGTATCATAGAGCGGGGATTTCATCAGATCGTCGGCAGCTATCAGGCAGGAAGGAATTACGGATTTGTTATACCGGATAACCAGAAGATCGCGGAAGATATCTTTATTCCGATAGAATGTTCTAAAGGCGCTATGGATGGTCACAAGGTAGTGGTGGAGATCACGGAGTATGGAAAGAAAGGAAGGAAACCGGAAGGAAAGATTGTTGAGATCATCGGGCATATCAATGATCCCGGTGTGGATATCCTTTCCATTGTAAGAGGATATGAACTGCCTGTAGAATTTCCGGAGAAGGTTATGCGCCAGACGGAGAGAGTGCCGATGGAGATTTCCGAGGCTGATCGGGAAGGCAGGATGGATCTGAGAGACTGGCAGATGGTTACGATCGACGGGGAGGATGCAAAGGATCTGGATGATGCGGTCAGCCTTACGATGGAAGGAGATGTATATGTGCTTGGAGTCCATATTGCGGACGTCAGCAATTATGTGCAGGAGAGTTCCGCATTGGATAAAGAGGCATTGACCCGCGGGACCAGCGTGTATCTTGTGGATCGTGTGATCCCCATGCTGCCCCATCGGTTGTCTAACGGGATCTGTTCCTTAAATGCAGGGGAAGACCGTCTGGCGATGAGCTGTATCATGCGCATCAGCAGGAGCGGTGAGGTGATGGATCATCAGATCGTGGAATCCGTGATCCATGTTGATCGGCGCATGAGCTATACGGTGGTGCGGAAGATTCTGGAGGAGGAAGCATCGGAGTACCGGCAGGAATATCAGGAACTGGTTCCGATGTTTGAGCGGATGCATGAACTTTCCAAGATACTGCGTGACAGGAGAAAGCAGCGCGGTTCCATCGATTTTGATCTGCCGGAGGCNAAGATCATTCTGGATAANTACGGAAAACCGACTAAGATCAAGCCTTATGAAGCCAANGCNGCAACNAAGCTGATNGANGATTTTATGNTGATCGCCAATGAGACAGTGGCGGCGCATATNTTCTGGCAGGAGCTTCCGTTCCTGTATCGGGTTCATGAAGTGCCGGATGCGGATAAGATAGAGGGGCTGGCAGCGATGCTGCAGAATTTCGGATATCATATGAAGGGGGCAAAAGGAGAAATCCATCCCAAGGAGATACAGAAGCTCCTTGCCGGACTGGAGGGAAGACCGGAGGAAAATCTGATTACCAGACTTACCCTTCGCAGTATGAAACAGGCAAAATATGCTACGGAATGTCTGGGGCATTTCGGACTGGCATGTAAGGAATACTGCCATTTTACTTCGCCGATCAGGAGATATCCGGATCTGCAGATACACAGGATCTTAAAGGATGAGATCCGCGGAAGACTGAATGATCAGAAGATAGCGCATTATGAAGCGATTCTGGATGGTGTGGCGCAGCAGTGTTCCAAGCTGGAACGGCGGGCGGATGAGGCGGAACGTGAGACGGAGAAACTAAAGAAAGCAGAGTATATGGAGGATAAGATCGGACAATGCTTTGAGGGCGTGATCTCCGGAGTGACGGGCTGGGGGCTTTATGTGGAGCTGCCCAATACTGTGGAGGGGCTTGTCCATATCTCTAAGATGGAAGGCGATTATTTTATCTATGATGCCGCGCATTATGAACTGGTGGGACAGGCGACGGGAAGGAAATATTGTCTGGGCGAGACGGTTACGGTTCAGGTGGATCAGGTCGATACTATATTAAAGACGATCGATTTTATGCTGGTGGAGTAATATTGCAGTAAGGTCGTCCTGTATGCGGGCTCAGGGATCTATTGCAGTAAATCTGTCCTGTTATGCAGGATCAGAGATCTATAGCAAAGCTTATGAAAGTATATTAAAAATTAATGCAGGAACAATGGAAACAGGTGAAAGATATGTCCGGAAAAAAAGAAGGTCAGAAACTGATTGCGAACAATAAAAAAGCATTTCACGATTATTTTATTGTGGAAGCATATGAAGCGGGGATCGCGCTGGTGGGCACGGAAGTAAAGTCGCTCCGGGAAGGCAAGTGCAGCATTAAGGAAGCGTATATTAATATTGAGAACGGCGAAGCATATATTATCGGCATGAATATCAGCCCCTATGAAAAGGGCAATATATTTAACAGAGATCCGCTTCGTGTGCGTAAGCTCTTGCTTCATAAGCAGGAGATTGCCAAACTTGCCGGCGGCAGCAAGGAAGCGGGGCATACGCTCGTTCCGCTGCAGGTCTATTTCAAGAATGGCAGGGCNAAAGTGGAAGTGGCTCTTGTNAAAGGAAAGAAGCTTTACGACAAGCGNGAAGCNATTGCCAAAAGAGACCAGAGGCGTGAAGTGGAGCGGGAGTTTAAAGTGAAGAACCTGTAGTATTTTTTCCGGTTGATGGATCGGGGCGGATGTGATATTCTAAATTTGTAATAGTTTGGAAGATATGACATACTGGGTTTTGTTTTGCTCCGGCTTACATAACTCTTTGGCTATACAGATATGTTCCGGACATCTATGTTCTAACATAGATGTTCTAACATCATAAATGAAATCATTTNTGGAACANANCTGTACAGGTTTTGAGTTATGTAAACCTCATGGCGATTTGACAGAATGTGATATTCAAAACTTATGGCGATTTGACAGGATGAGATATCCAAACAGAGTTATGTAATTGTGTAAAAATTTCAGGAAAGGAGGAAATCAGAAAAGGGAAATTCAGCTATGTATATGTAATCAACTATGGGCTTGAAAGGTTTCGACGGGGTGTCTTAAGTTGAAGAAGCTATCCGCAGGTGATGCGTCAAATCACAAATTAAAAATAAACGCTGAAGACAATTTAGCATACGCTGCCTAAGGGCAGCTGTCCTCCCTAATGCACCTACACATCAGGAACAGGGCATCGGACTTGTAGGAAACGTGCATGTTAAGCTTTGCGCATGCAGCAGATCCATGAAGCTACTAAAACCGTAACGGTGTCTATGACGGGACGGCAGAGGGAATGTTAATCCACAGACTATGATAGTAGAAGAGCGATGGCGGATATTTCGGACGCGGGTTCAAATCCCGCCAGGTCCACTTAAATGTCTTGTTGCTTTTTATCTGCAATTTTTATAAAATAAAGAAAATATCTGCAGAGGAGAAGACAATGAAGCACAGTCGAAAAGAAAAAATGCAATATAAGATAGATAATATCATGTCCAAGGGAACCGTCTCTCTGGTCAATATCCTGTTCTGGCTGACACTGCTGGTAGCGGTATTGGTCGGCGCACTGGTCACTATATTCGGTAAGGAAACAGGCATCGGGCATCAGACGTGGAATGCCATTATGCATGCACTGGATCCGGGAGTGCTTTCCGGCGCGCCGGAAGACAGCAGTCTTGCCTATCTGATCGGTATGTCGGTTCTTACTCTGTATGGCGTGCTGGTAATGAGTATCCTGATCGGTATTATTTCCGCCGGCATAGAGGAAAGACTAAATCAGCTGAGAAAAGGATTTTCAAAGATTATAGAAGAAGATCATGTGGTCATACTCGGATTTAATGACAATATCTACACGCTGTTATCGGAGCTGATCGAAGCAAACAGCAATCATAAGGATGGCTGCATCGTCGTCGTGGGTACGGAAGAAAAAGAGGATATGGAAAAAATGATCCACGATAAGTTCCCTGATACGAGGACGACGAGGATCATCTGCCGCAGCGGTTCCTTAAGTGATCAGCATCTTTATGGGCGGTGTTCCATGGAAACCAGCAAGTGTGTCATAGTCAACGAATATGATGATGCTTCTGTCATCAAGATCATCCTGTCTGCCAACAATTATATGAAGAATCATGAGCTTCTCCATGAGGAGCTTTATATGGTTGCCACGATCCATGATGAGGAAAATGTCGATGCTGCCATGATCGCGGGAGAAGGCAGGGCGGAGATCATATACGCAGGCAGGGCGCTTTCGAGGATCATCGCACATTCCTGCCGCTGTGCCGGTATCTATCAGGTATTGGTTGAGTTGTTTGATTATGACGGAGACGAGCTTTATTACGAGAGCGTGCCGGAGCTGGCAGGCTGTACCTTTGGGGAAAGTCTTAACAGATTTTCCAAAGAGATCGTATTTGGCATATGGCATGATCATAAATCTTATTTAAATCCTCCAATGGANATGNTGATCGAANNAGANGNNAAGCTGANACTTTTGGAAGAGGATNACNNCGTCTTCCAGGTCAATGAGCNTNCAGANNGGGTGAAGAAANCANANNNCATNGAACACGATANGAAGCAGAANCNGNAGCAGGAAAAGATCCTGATGCTTGGCATTAATGAAAAAATGNAGGNGATTTTAGAGGAGTATGATAAATTTGTGAAAAAGGGCTCCGAGATCGTTATCGTCTGTATCGAGGATCTTCCGTTTGCATTGGATCAATTTGAAANCTTACAGATTAAGCATATTCAGGAAAAAGAGACGAACCGGAAAGTATTGGAGCAGGTTGTCACAGATAACATAAAGAAGATTCTGATCTTAAATGACGATACGGAGAATGCGGAAAAGTCGGATGCGGATACGCTGCTACAGCTGATCTTTTTGAAGGATATTGCTATCAGAAAGGATCTTGATTTTACTATTACAAGCGAGCTGATGAAGAGTGGCAACCAGCGGCTGGCTTCCCAGATCAGGGAAGAGGATTTTATCATCGGCAGCAACATCATCAACCTAATCANNACGCAGATAAGCGNNAACAGGGAGCTTGCCAANGTTTTTGCGGAGCTTNTGCAGGAGGAAGGCTCCGAGATCTACTTCAGACCGGCGGAGGATTATGTGAAGCTTGGCGAGCCGGTAAATTTTTATACCGTATCAGCAAGCGCTGCGCTTAAGGGTGAAGTTGCGGTCGGTTACCGCAAGGAGATGGACAATGGATTTGATGTTATTACGAATCCCAGGAAAGAGGAGGAAGTCACCTATACGGAAGGCGACTTTATTATAGTGTTGGCGGAAGACTGAGGTGAACATGCGTATATTGTCCCATATGCTGGACAGGTCTGCTCATATAAGAAAAGGCTTCTGGAATGTGTTACATTTCGGAAGCCTTTTTTCGTTAGCTGATATATCTGCCTTGTTGGTCTTTGGCGGCGGGAGAAGGATGCATCCCGTCAGCTTTGGTTCTGGGTCGCAACAAGATGAGCGGCACCATAGATCTCTCGCAGCTTTGGTTTCTCGATCTTGCCCGTGGGATTTCTGGGAACATCGGCAAAGATGATCTTACGAGGACGTTTATAGCGTGGAAGCTTCGTGCAGAATTCCTGAATCTCTTCTTCTGTAGAAGTCATTCCTTCTTTGATCTCTATAATAGCTGCCGTGATTTCGCCAAGGCGCTTATCCGGAAGACCGATGACAGCCACGTCTTTGATCTTATCGTTGGTGCGGAGGAAATCTTCGATCTGCACCGGATAGATATTCTCACCGCCGGAGATGACCACGTCTTTTTTCCTGTCTACCAGAAAGATAAATCCGTCCTCATCCTCCATTGCCATATCGCCGGTATAAAGCCAGCCGTCTTTTAAAGTTTCGGCGGTAGCTTCGGGATCATTGTAGTAACAGGCCATGACGCCCGGCCCTTTTAGGAGAAGCTCGCCGACGTCTCCCCTTTTCACCGGGTTTCCGTCAGGAGCGGCAATCATGACTTCCCAGCCATAGCCTGCTTTCCCGATGGCTCCGACCTTGTGGATATTCTCTACGCCAAGATGGACTGCGCCAGGTCCGATGGATTCGGAGAGACCGTAATTGGTATCATACTGGTGCNCNGGAAAGATTTCTTTCCAGCGTTTGATCAGACTGGNAGGAACCGGCTGTNCGNCGATGTGCATCAGTCTCCATTGGGAAAGCTCCAGTCTGTCGATATTGATCTCGCCGCGGTCAATGGCGTCTAAGATGTCCTGCGCCCAGGGAACAAGCAGCCAGACGATGGTGCAGCGTTCCTGTGATACGGCATTTAAAATGATGTCAGGCTTTGTCCCTTTTAAAAGAACGGATTTGGCGCCCACAAGGAAGCTGCCGAACCAATGCATCTTTGCGCCGGTATGGTAAAGCGGCGGGATGCATAAAAAGATATCGTCCTTTGTCTGTCCGTGATGATTCTGCTCTACCCTGCAGGAATGCATCAGACTTAAATGTTTATGTAGGATCGCTTTTGGAAAGCCCGTTGTGCCGGAAGAAAAATAAATTGCGGCATCATCATCATCCGTCAGTTTGATGTTCGGTGAAACGCTGGAGCAGTTGGCTGTTAATGACGTGTAGTCTTCCGCAAAGGTAGGACAGTTGTCGCCCACATAGAACAACAGGCGGTTCTTGCTGATACGTTCGGCGATCTCCTCCACCCGTCCGATAAATTCCGGACCGAACACAAGGATGTCCGACTCGGAGAGGTTCAGGCAGTATTCGATCTCGTCAGACGCATACCGGAAATTTAACGGTACGGCAAGCGCACCGGTCTTTAAGATGCCAAAATAGATTGGCAGCCATTCCAGACAGTTCATCAGAAGGATGGCGACCTTGTCGCCTTTCTTGACACCCCGGTCTAAAAGCATGTTGGCGAACCGGTTTGCCTTTTCATTAAATACATTCCAAGTGATCTCACGACGGTAATGGGTCGTGGGATTGGGTTCGATCAGTTCATATTCTTTCCAGGTGACGCGACGGTTCTCCTTAATCTCGGGATTGATCTCGACTAATGCGATATCGGAACCGAATTTCCGGCAGTTTTCTTCTAAAATCTCTGTGATGGGCATGTCGTTTTCTCCGTTTCTTTTCTATATTGTATTTTTCTTTTTCCATATTAAATGCACCAAAACGATATGTCTATTATGACATCTTTCCGGTGAAATGTAAAGTGTGGAGAACTGATGGTACAAAAAGTTTATTTTCCTTGTGTTTTAGGATTAAAAAATGGGGCTCACTTATCACAAAAATGTAAAAAAATGGTTGACATGTTACAAAATTGTGATATAATAGCCTCATCGTCACAAAATTGTAACAATTTCGTAATAAATATTACAAAAACCATTAGCTACGCGAAAATACAGGCGCAGCATGGAGGATAAGGATGAAGAAAAGAGACTGGCCGGAGGAAATCGACTGGATCAGAAAACAGGATCATATGTTGTATAAATTGATCAATATATTGTCAGTGGCGGCGATGCTGATTCTTGTGTGCGTTGTGGCGTACAGTGCATCTGCTACCGGGTCGGAAGCAGCTATGGCAGCAGGATCGGGTGCGGTTTCAGAAGATGGTGTGCCGCTAGAGGTGATACGGCTGACGATTTCCGGCAATCAGATGACCGAGGCGGATGAGGCTGTGCAGGATATGCTGCAGCAGGCTTTGGCGGCTCCTGACGAGGCAATGCGGAATGCATCAGAACAAGAGGAGCAGGATGAGGAAGAAAGTGAATATGCCAATCTTGCAATCGCGCAGGTAAGTAATTATGTGAATGTCAGAGAGGAGCCGAATACGGAAAGCGCGATCGTCGGCAAGATCTATGACGGTGCAGTAGCGGAGATTCAGGACGTTGCCGGAGAGGAAGATGATTGGTTTAAGATTATTTCCGGTAGTGTTGAAGGATATATTAAAGCGGAATATTTTATTTATGGAGACGAAGCGGCACAAGCGGCGCAGGATTATGTTACGCATTATGCCGTAGTGGCAGTTGACCGACTGAATGTGCGCGGGCAGCCCGATATTACGTCAGAACGCATCGGCTATCTGACGCGTGGGGAAAAGGCGCTTTTGCTGGAGGACTACGGCGAATGGCTCAAGGTGCAGTATGCTGAAAGCAAGCAGGGATATATTGCCGCTGAGTATGTGACGATTGATGAGGAATTTGTATATGCCAAGTCGATCGCGGAGGAACAGGCGGAGCTGGCGGCGCAGAGAGCACAGCAGGAAAGAGAGAGAGAGTCCCAGCAGGACAGACCGGAGATATTGACTGACCTGACACCGCCGGATGTAACATATACCTCCAATGAAGAGCTTAGAAGGTCGATTGTGGATTATGCCATGCAGTTNCTTGGAAACAGATATGNGCANGGNGGCTNNAGNCTNGCAGGAGGAACGGACTGTTCCGNATTTACCTGTCTGCTCTATAAAGAATATGGCTATTCCTTGAGCAGGACGCCGGCAGGGCAGTATTCGTCGGCAGGCAGGAGCATCAGTTACAGTGAGATACAGCCGGGAGATATCATCTGTTATTCCTCGAACGGCGGCGCAAGCTGTACGCACGTTGCCCTGTATATCGGTAACGGTCAGATCATCCATGAGGCTAATTCGCGTAAGGGCGTTATCGTAGGGGATGCGTTGTATGACAATATTATTGGAATCAAAAATGTGATTGATTAAATAACATAACAAAAGGACGCTTCAATAACGTCCTTTTTATATGCCTGTAAGTGTTTCATTTTACGGTATGATGCCACGCTTCAGAAGACGGTGGAATATTTTTAATCATGGTTTCCAAGCGCTGCCTCGGCAGGGAGCACATTTTCATTCAGCACTTCATTGCTCCAATTCTGCAGATCCTCCAGATACAGCACAACTCCTCCATAGGAACGGATACCATGTGCGGCGGCCTGTTCCGCCGTATAATCTTCCAGAAGATAGATATTTTCCACGCGGACAGGATCGCTTGTATAATGGCAGACTAAGGGGATTGCCCCGGTATGCTCGGTGTCAATCTCGATGCCGTCCTCCGTTACATGGAAGGTGACCCATGCCATGGCTTCCAGCATACAGATGCACTGCTTCTGTGTGGAGACGTAATTACCAAGGGAATAATAGCAGAGCGCACGGTTGCCGTTGTCGGCGGTGATCCATTCTACGGGCTGTATGACATGCGGATGCGTGCCGATGATCAGGTCTGCCCCTGCTTCCGTCATCTGCATAGCAAAAGTTTCCTGATAGGTGGAAGGCTTAGTGGTATATTCCGTGCCCCAGTGCGGGCATACGATGACAATATCCGCAAGCTCGTCAGCCAGCCGTATATCTTCCAGCACCTGCGGATTCAGCTTTGTATAATCAATATATCTGTTGGATTCATTCCACGCGCAAAGGATATTCAGGTGCCCGAAGATATCTGACGGGATGGAACCCATATTCGGCCCATAAGTATAGTTCAGGATAGCAAAGGTAACGCCCTGTGCTTCAATGAGTGGGATGGTATCTGTCAGATCGTTGGCATTGGCGGAAATTGCGGAGTTATCATTGGCATTGGCGGAAACGGTGTAGTCGTATTCCGGTTCCGGTGCAGCCGCGGCTCCTGTAGATACGTCGGATTCCTCAGGGGTAGATCCGTTGATGCCGACCATAAGGATCTCGGGATGCTTTGTCTCCCAAAATTCCACGCAGTTTAAAAGACCGCGTCCGCCTTGATCAGCGGCATGATTGGAGGCATGCAGGACGACGTCAAATCCGACTTTTGCAAGCGTATCTCCGACTTCCGTCGGGGAGTTAAAGTTAGGGTAGCCGGAGAATCCGAGCTCATTGCCACCAAGGATCGTTTCCTGATTGATCATGCTGATATCCGCCGCATCAATGAAATCGCTGATGCCCTCATAAAGACAGGTATAGTCATAAGTTCCGTCATTTTGTCTNCCGGTCTGGACAACTCCCATATGCAGCAGATTNTCGCCGACCNTCATANGATGGATATCATATTCCTCAAACACGGGTNCCGAAGGAACGGAATNTTCTGAAACATTTGCANATAAAGAGATAACCACGTCAGCTGCCGTATTTTGGGTAATACCATCCGTGTCTGACGGGGTTGATGCGGTAGAGGCAGATATAACGGCGTTGCCCGATGCCGCAAGGCTGTCCTGCATATAGGCAAGTCCGGCAATTAAAAGAGCGGCAACAGAAAATATTAATATAACAGTTATTAATTTATTTTTTTTCATGAGAATCTTCCTTTCTGGCTTTATTATACTATATTTTTTTAAAATATCCATAATTTTCTGAATTTTGTCATTCTTTTACAGAAAAGACCTTTGGTAAATTGGATAAGACTGTTGGTAAGTTCTTCTTTATAGATGGAAAAGACCATTGGTAAGTTCCTCTTTATTTATGAAAAGATATATGTTATCCTGTACTTATAATAAAGATCGGGGATGAGCGGATGGATCAGTCAAAAATAGAAAAAGTGATTTTTATCATATGCGGTGTGCTGGGAGTCATTTTCCTTACAGTATTCGCGGTATTTTTGGCTCGGACGGGCAAAGGAGCGGATCAGTCCGCAGATATGGCTGGGCAGCCTGTTATGGCGGAAGGCGGAGAAAATATGGCTTCTGCCGGTGATTCTGCGCAGGAGGGAACGGTGCAGAGCATGAAAGAAGATGATGGACAGGATACCGGTGCAGCGGCGGATCAGACGGGAGACGGATCAGATGCATCCGGGAAGGATGTTTCGGAGGGCGCTCCGGTGGTATTTACCAGTAATGCTTCCCAGTCGACGGAAGGGGACTGGCTTTTTGTGGAGGGCAACCGGATCGTGGATGCCGACGGAAAACCGGTCTGGCTGACGGGTATCAACTGGTTTGGCTATAATACAGGCACGAATTGTTTTGACGGACTCTGGNCTTGTGATCTAANTNGCTCAATCAAGGCAATTGCCGATCACGGATTTAATNNTTTAAGAATCCCTGTTTCCTCNCAGTTATTATTGCAGTGGAAGAACGGGGAGTATCCTACGGCGAATTTTAATCAGGCGACCNATGATTATCTGGTGGGNATGAATTCGCTGGAGATCTTTGATTATGTTCTGGAACTGTGTGAACAGAACGGCATCAAGGTACTGCTGGATACCCACTGTGCTATGACCAATGCTTCAGGTCATACGGTCAACCTTTGGGTAGATGGGGAGATCGACGAGGCAGATTTTATCGAAGCATGGGTATGGGTGGCGGACCGGTATAAGGACAATGATACGATCGTTGCGTTTGATCTGAAGAATGAACCGCACGGCAAGCCGTATGAACAAAATAAGGCGATCTGGAATGATTCGACAGATCCGAATAACTGGAAATATGTTGCGGAAAAGACGGCGGCGCAGATCTTGGCGGTCAATCCGAATGTGCTGATCTTAGTAGAAGGACTGGAGATCTATCCGATGGATCTTGCGGCTAATGGCGATTATCATTCCACGAATGAAGATGATTATTATTTCTGCTGGTGGGGCGGCAATCTGCGCGGTGTTAAGGATTACCCGGTGGATCTGGGGGAATTTAACAATAAGCTGGTCTATTCCCCGCATGATTACGGTCCTACGGTCTTTCAGCAGCCATGGTTTTATGAAGGGTATGATTATGATTCCCTGATGGAGGACTGCTGGCGTGATAACTGGTTCTATATCTATGAGGACGGCACGGCGCCTCTTTTGATCGGGGAGTGGGGAGGATTTATGCGCGAGCCGAATCTGACATGGATGACGCATCTTAGGACGCTGATTGGGAAATATCATCTGCATTATACCTTCTGGTGTTTTAATGCCAATTCCGGTGATACCGGCGGACTGGTGCTGGATGATTTTACGACATGGGACGAGGAAAAGTATGCCTTTGTCAAGGAAGTCTTGTGGCAGCAGAACGGTAAATTTGTGGGACTGGATCATGAGATCCCGCTGGGCGTTAATGGGATCACCTTGACGGAAGCTGCATACGAGAACTGGTAAACAATTTGTAAAAATAAGTTGCATTTTTCAGTATTTCGTAATACAATATGCACGACAACTAAATATTTTCAAAGGAGGGAAAAGCATGAAAGCAGGAAAGAGACTGTTTGGTCTGCTTTTGGCAGGCATGCTTATGACGACGACTATTGCACTGGGCGGATGCACAGGCGATAAGGCTGGAGGCACTTCTTTGGATTCGATTACTATTGGTATTCCACAGGATCTGGAAGACGGTCTTGACCCGCACATTGTGAACGCGGCAGGAACAGATGAGATCCTGTTCAATATCTATGAGGGACTTGTGAAATACGATTCCGAGGGTAATCTGAATGCTGCCTTAGCCGAAGATTATGTCATAAGCGAAGACGGAAAGGTTTATACCTTTACATTGAGAGATGGGGTAACCTTTCATGACGGAAGTGCGGTGACGGCAGAGGATGTGATTTATTCGATTGAACGCTGTGCCGACACTTCAGCAGGGGAACCGCTGGTGGCGGCATTTTCTAATATTGCCGGTGTTGAGAAGACGGATGAGAGGACGGTGGTCATCACATTAACGGAACCGGATACGGAGTTTCTGGCATCCATGACTACGGCAATCCTGCCGGCGTCTAATACGGATCCGAATAATGTCGTGATTGGAACCGGACCGTATCGTTTTGTCAGCAGGACGCCGCAGGAGTCCATTATACTGGAAGCCTATGACGGCTACTGGGGTGAGCCCGCGCATATCCGTAATGTCACGCTGAAGATCTGTGCCAATCCGGATGCCATCACGATGGAGCTGTTGGGCGGTTCCATCGATATGTACTGCCGTATTACGGATTCCCAGGTGAAGGAGCTGGAAGGAAGCCGGTTTGAGATCCTGGAGGGTACGATGAATCTGGTACAGGCGATGTATCTGAACAACGCTGTAGAGCCATTTAATGACGTCAGGGTACGTCAGGCGCTCTGCTATGCCATCGATCCACAGGAGATCATGGATTACGTATCCGACGGTAAAGGGACAGAGCTTGGAAGCAGTGTGTTCCCGGCATTTGGTAAATATTATGAGGAAAGCTTAAATCATACCTATGATCAGGATCTGGAGAAGGCAAGAACGCTTTTAGCTGATGCGGGATATCCGGATGGATTTTCCTTCTCTATTACGGTGCCTTCCAATTATGCGCCACATGTTTCCACCGCACAGGTGCTGGTAGAACAGCTCAAGAAGATCGGCGTGGATGCTAAGATCAATCTGGTTGAGTGGGATACATGGTTATCCGATGTTTATGTGGGACGCAATTTTGAGGCGACCGTTGTGGGCGTAGATGCAAGCGAGCTGACGGCAAGGGCGCTGCTGCAGCGTTTTGTATCGGATAACGGCAAAAACTTTATCAATTTTAGTTCCGCTGACTATGATGCGGCATTTTCCAATGCCATTGCTACGGTGGATGACGTCAAGCAGACGGAATATTATAAAGAATGTCTGAGCATTTTGTCTACGGAAGCGGCTAATGTTTATATACAGGATCTGCCGTCCTTTGTGGCGATCAATGAAAAGATCGGAGGATACGAATTTTATCCGATCTATGTGCAGGATTTTGCAAAATTGTATTATAAATAATGATTTTGGCGTAAAGTATATTTGACGCCAAGGATATGGGATATCATCAGGGGAGAAAGGGGCATAAGAACATGGTTATGTATTATATAAAAAAGTTCTTGTCAATGTGCGCCACGCTTCTGGTGGTATCCTTTTTTGTATTTGCTGCATTTGCCATTATCCCCGGAGATCCGGCAACTTCGCTGCTGGGGACGAATGCAACGCAGGAGAGTGTGGAGCAGCTTCGGGAGCAGATGGGGCTGAACCGTCCGTTTCTGGTACGATATGGTGAGTGGGTAGGGAGCTTTCTTCGTGGCGATCTCGGAGAATCCTACAGCTATCATATCCCTGTATCATCCATGATCGCTGAAAAGCTGCCGATTACGATGACGATGTCTGTGATCGCGCTGCTGCTTACGATGGTATTCTCGGTGCCGCTTGGTGTTCTGTTAGCGAAATATACCGGCAGCAAGCTGGATAAGACCGGTTATGCAGTCAATCAGGTGATGATGTCGATTCCGGCATTTTTCTTAGGCATTATATTTACTTATGTGTTTGGACTGGTGCTTAAATGGTTCCGTCCGGGCGGTTATATCTCCTATACCAAGGACTTTTGGGCGTTTTTAGGATATCTGATCATGCCGTCCATTGCCATCGCGATACCAAAGTGCGCTATGGCGGTGAAATTGATCCGAAGCTCCATCCTGACGGAAGCAAAAAAGGATTATGTCAGAACGGCATACAGCAGGGGAAACAGCACGACGGAAGTGCTTTACCGCCATGTACTGAGAAATGCAATGCTTCCTGTCGTAACTTTTTGGGGGATGGCATTTACGGATATGATTGCGGGCAGTATTGTAGTGGAGCAGGTATTTAATATTCCGGGGCTGGGGCGGATTCTGCTGACTTCCATCTCGAATCGTGATTTCCCGGTGGTGGAAGCGATCATTATACTGATCGCGGTACTGGTATTGGTGACTAATTTTCTGGTGGATATATTGTACCGCATATTAGATGCGAGGATTGCCGAATAATATGGATTTTTTGAAGGGAGGAAGCGCATGAAAAGCAGATATCATAATGCATATTTTATGATCGGTGCAGGTATAACGGCAGTTCTTGCGCTTCTGGCATTGATCGGGTGTTTCTATACGCCGTATGATCCGGACGCTATGAATCTGGCAGCAAAGAATACCGGTATTTCCTGGCAGCACTGGATGGGTTGTGATAATTTTGGACGTGATATCTTCAGCCGTGTGATGGAGGGCATCAGAAATACCTTTTTTATCTCCACTGCAACGGTCGGTATCGGTACATTTTTTGGACTGGTTTTGGGTGCGTTGACGGGATATTTTGGCGGACTGCTGGATGAAGTGCTGATGCGGGTGAACGACGCGTTATTTTCGTTTCCCAGTATCCTTTTGGCGCTTGTCATGGTAAGTCTTCTGGGGATGGGGACGGTCAATGTTACATTGGCGCTGGGGATTGCATTTATCCCAAGCTTTGCAAGAATCGTCAGATCAGAATATATGAAACAGAAAGGGTTGGATTATGTGACCAGCGCAAGATTGCTGGGGGCATCTCATTTTAGAATTATTTTTATACATATTCTGCCCAATATTTTTCCAATCCTGTTATCTTCGATCATCATTGGCTTCAATAACGCGGTTTTGGCGGAGGCCGGTCTAAGTTACTTGGGCATCGGTATCCAGCCGCCTGATGCGTCGCTAGGAAGGATGCTTTCCGAAGCACAGTCATTTTTATTCACGATTCCCTGGTATGCAATATTTCCGGGACTGATGATCGTACTGATGGTGCTGGGATTTTCGATGATGTCAGAGGGACTGGATACCTGAGGCGGTTATAGTACAGCAGAAAAATACGGTTTTTTCAAAAAATAGTTGTGAAGCATAGATCATATCATCCGTAGGGCGCTTGTGCGCTCGCCGGCATTTAGATGCCGTTTTCGGGCAATGCCGTATTTGGGCATTTTATGTGCCTCTGCGTAGTGATAATTTGTCTATGATACACAACGGAAAGTTGAGATATAGGATGCTTCTGACTATAGAGCAGCTTACAATTGAATTTTATGATCATCTGCTTCCGGAGCGTGTGGTGGAGGATGTCTCTTTTTCTTTGGAGGAAGGGGAGATTCTTGGTATCGTGGGTGAGTCAGGTTCCGGCAAATCCATGACGGCGCTGGCTGTTGCCGGATTATTGTCCCGTAAAGATATGAAAAAAACGGGCAGGATCCTGTTTGACGGGGAGGATCTGCTTTCCATGCGTCGTTCTGATCTGAGAAAGCTGCAGGGCAATGAGATCAGCATGATCTTTCAGGAACCGATGACGGCGTTAAATCCGACGATGAGAATTGGAAAGCAGGTGGAGGAGGCGCTCCGTATCCATTTTGAGATGTCGAAGGAAGAACAGAAGCGGGCGGCCCTGGAATGGCTTGACAAGGTGGAGCTGGAGGATGTGGAACGGGTATATGACAGCTATCCGCATGAGCTTTCGGGCGGGATGCGCCAGCGCGTTATGATCGCGGCAGCAATGGTGTCGGGACCAAGGCTTTTGATTGCGGATGAACCGACGACGGCATTGGACGTGACTGTTCAGGCACAGATCATACAGCTGTTAAAGAAAATTAATAGGAAGAATCATACGGCGATCATGTTTATTTCCCACGATCTTAGTCTGGTGAGGCAGCTTTGTCATCGCGTGATCGTGATGAAAGACGGGCGTATCGTGGAGGAGGGAGCATGCGTCGCCGTATTTGAAACGCCGCAGGAAGATTATACAAAACGCCTGATCGCTGCAATCCCAAGGATACCAATAAGTTAAGGAAGTACTGATTAATTGGCGCTTGCTTAGAAGCTTCCATGGATGCACATGGATTTGCAGTGGATATATGATGGGGAGTATTGTTATGTCGCAGGAAAATGAATCAAATGCATATATTTTATCAGTTCAAGACCTTGTGGTGTCTTATCCCGCACAGCGGTTTTCTTTTGTCAGGAAACAGGAAAAGAAGGTCTTGGACGGCGCGACCTTTCAGATGAAGGAAGGGGAGAGCTTAGGACTTGCCGGGGAGAGCGGCTGCGGAAAGACGACCATTGCAAGAGCCGTCCTGCGTCTTGTGGAGAAAAAGAGCGGCTCGATCGATTGTAAGGCAGATAAGGTGCAGATGGTGTTCCAGGATCCGTACAGCTCCTTAAATCCTGCAAAGACGATTTCATGGATATTGCAGGAACCGCTGAAACTCAATACAAAGGATGATGCGGAAACAAGGTTAAAAAAAGTAATGTATATGGTGGAGCAGGTGGGATTGGAACCGTCTGTATTGGATAAAAAACCGTCTGAATTGTCCGGCGGGATGCGCCAGAGGGTGTGTATCGGTCTTGCTCTGATGCAAAACCCCAGGCTTTTGATTGCGGATGAACCGGTATCTGCGCTGGATGTGACGATACAGGCGCAGATTCTTGAGCTTTTAAAAGATATTCAGAAAAAAAATAACATTTCTATTTTATTTATTTCCCACGATTTGCGGACAATGTATCATTTTTGTGATAGAATCTTAATTATGCGGGAAGGGAAGATCATAGAGCAGGGAAAGCCGGAGGTGATGTACCGGGAGCCAAAGGAGGATTATACAAAGCTTCTGCTGGCCAGCGCTGATCTGGGGAATCGTTCCGTCAATTAAACCGCAAAAAGTTATTTGGTTTAGGGAAGGAAAATGAGTGCATGCTGGAAAAACTCTATCCGGGAGAATATCTGGATTCCACGTATCAGATTGATTTTAAGAGGCTTTATTCAGAGGGTTATCGCGGCGTGATCTTTGACATAGACAATACGCTGGTGCCGCATGGTGCGCCTTCGGATGAAAGAAGCAATGCGTTATTTCAGAAGCTGCATAAGATGGGATGGAAGACGATTGTGCTTTCCAACAATAAAGAACCAAGAGTGAAAATGTTTGCGGATAAAGCGGGGACGGATTATATTTTTAAAGCGGGAAAGCCCGGAAGAAAAGGGTATCTGGATGCCATGGAGTATATGGGGACAGACCTGTCGGATACGCTTTTTGTAGGCGATCAGATATTCACGGATATCTGGGGTGCCAATCGGATCGGGATCAGGACGATCCTGGTGAAGCCGATCCATCCTAAGGAGGAGATACAGATCGTTCTGAAACGTTATTTGGAGAAAATCGTGATTTATTTTTACCGGAAAAGATTTAGTAAAATGAAAAATTAAATAATTATTAAAATATAATAAAGTAAAATTAAACTTTGAAAAATAAAGTTAAATTTTATGAAATAAAATTGAAAATTTTAAAGTAAAAGTAAATATTATTTAAATGGCGGAAAAATCATGAGTGGAATAAAAATCAATGGAACAACAGGATTACTTGGCTTGTTAGGCAATCCGGTGGAACATTCTGTTTCCCCTGTACTGCATGCTGCGCTTGCCAAAAAGCATCATGACAATTATGCGTATCTTGCTTTTCGCGTGGAGCAGGAGCAGTTAAAGGTAGCGGTAGAGGGCGCGTATGCGCTTGGTGCAAAAGGGTTGAACGTGACTGTTCCCTATAAAAAAGAAGTTATGCAGTATCTTTGTGAAATAGATGAAAAAGCGGAGATTCTCGGGGCAGTCAATACTCTGGTGCGTACGGAACATGGTTATAAAGGCTACAATACGGATATGCCGGGCTTATATAGAGCCATGTGCTATGACGGCGTTTCACTGGAAGGACAAAATGTTGTCGTCATCGGCGCGGGCGGCGTTGCCAACGCTGTGCTCGGAATGTTGTTTGAAGCGAAGGTAAAGAAGATTCTTATATTAAACCGTACAAAGGAAAAGGCAGTGCAGCTGGCGGAGCGTTTTCAGAAGGCATATGCCGACAGGGAAATCGTGGTAAAGATTGCCTCTTATGAAGAAGATTATCCGGCAGTTATGGATGAAATGTCACAGGATGCAGCCGGGACAAGTCATATAGCGCAATCGGAAGCTGCCGGGAGAGAGAAAAAGAAGGATTGGCTTGCCGTCCAGGCGACAAGCGTGGGTATGAGTCCGAAGACGGATGAGGCGGCGATAGAGGAGTCTGCGTTTTATGACAGGCTCGCATGCGGCTATGATCTTATTTTCAATCCCTATGAAACAAAATTTATGAGACTGGTGAAGGAGCATGGGGGAAAAAGCCATAATGGACTTCGGATGCTTTTATTTCAGGGGATCTATGCGTATGAGCTTTGGAATGATATCTCCATTCCGGACGAGTGGGCGGCAGATGTATTGCGGCAGATGAAAGAAGCGATGGGAATTACAAAAGCATAAGATTGTCGCGGACGGGTGCGGGAGCGTCAAAAATATTGTATCAGATAAAGGAAAAATAGGAATTTATGAAGCATAATATTATTTTGATCGGTTATATGGGCAGCGGAAAATCTACAATTGCAAAGGAACTTCATAAAAAGACAGGTATGGAGGTCATTGATTCGGATGCAGCGATTGTAAAGGAGCAGGGGAGAAGCATCAACGAGATCTTTCAGACGGATGGGGAGACGGCGTTTCGCGATCTTGAGACAGAGCTTTTAAGACGCTTGTCAGAAAAAACATCTGCTTATATCCTTTCTACCGGCGGCGGTATGCCGGTACGGGAAGAAAACCGTGCGTTTTTAAAAAATCTCGGAACTGTTTTTTTTCTGAAGGCAGATGCCGATACGATTTTCGAACGTGTCAAAGAGGATACGCAGCGCCCGCTGCTTCAGGGGACGGATCAGCGGGCAAAGATCGCAGGGATGCTGGAGGAACGTACCCCGATATATGAATGGGCGGCGGATTATGTAACCAAGACAGATGGTAAGACGGTCGAAGAGGTTGTTAGTGAGATCTTATGTATTGTACGCAATTAAAAAACAGGGTATATTTCATTTTTAAAATATGATATACTGAAAAAGTAAGTTTATATTATATAAAAATCTGCAGAATGGAGCATATCTATGAAATTATTGATCATCAACGGACCCAATCTTAATTTCCTGGGGATCAGGGAAAAAGAAATATATGGTCAGCAGGATTATGATTATCTGTTGCAGATAATAGAGGAAAAAGCAAAGGAATTGCAATGTCAGGTGGAGGTTTTCCAGTCCAATCATGAGGGCGCTCTGATTGACAGGATACAGGATGCATATTCTGACGGCACGGAGGGGATCATTATTAATCCCGGTGCATATACACACTATAGTTATGCTATCCATGATGCGTTAGCAAGCGTGACGATGCCGAAGGTGGAGATTCATATCTCCGATATCAATGCAAGAGAAGAATTCCGCAAGGTTTCGGTGACTGCGCCCGCCTGTGATCATCAGATCGTCGGAAAGGGACTGCAGGGATATCTTCTGGCGATGGAATGGATGGTAAAATAAGCGCAGAAGCAGCACTTAAAATAAGCACAAAAACAGTGCTTATTACAAATTGCTTTATGGCATGAAAAGCACGCCGAATTATGGTAGAACATAAGAATTAAAATGATGGATGCCAAAAAAGCAATATTGTGAAAAATTAATATAGATACGAGGTGGAACATGTTAGAATATAAATATGATACGCAGTTATTGATTGAGGGCAGCGATCTTGACGAGGATGAGATCAATGACTATATTACGGAGCATTTTAAGGGGGACTGTCTGCTGGCGGTTGGAGATGAGGAACTGATAAAAATACATTTTCATACGAATGAGCCGTGGCAGGTCTTGGAATATTGCGCGTCTCTTGGTGAAATTTATGATATTGTCATTGAGGATATGGACAGACAGTCACGGGGGCTTCACGGATAGAATAACTGATTGTTAATCGAGAATTTTGAAATCACATATTATATTAAGATAAAGAGGGGGAAATACCATGACGATGGAAAGGAACGATTTGAAACTTACAGTGATCATTCCTTGCTATAATGAAAAGGATACGTTGGAAAAATGTCTGGATGCGGTGAGAGACTGTGGGCTTGGCAATATCGAAATTATTGTAATTGATGATTGTTCAACAGATGGCACAAGGGAATTGATTAAGGAAAAATTGATGTCTAAAATTGACAAGGCGCTTTTCCATAAGAGAAACTGTGGAAAAGGAAGAGCTCTCCGGTCCGGATTTCAGGCGGCAACAGGAGATCTGGTCGTTGTGCAGGATGCCGATCTGGAGTATGACCCCAAGGATTATCAGAAGCTGATGCTGCCTTTTGTAACGGGGAGGATGGATGCGGACGTTGTCTATGGTTCCAGATATATGAGAGGCGGATATTATATGATCAAGCATTTCTGGCATAGTCTGGGCAATAAACTGCTGACGATTATGTCCAATATCTTTTCCGATCTTGCATTAACGGACATGGAAACATGCTATAAAATGTTTAAGAGAGAGATTATTCAGAATATAAAATTGGAAGAAAACCGATTTGGATTTGAGCCGGAGGTAACTGCGAAGCTTGCCAAAATGCACTGTAAGATCTATGAGGTGCCTATATCCTATTATCCCAGAGATTACAGCGAGGGAAAGAAGATTGGCTTAAAGGATGCGTTTCGTGCATTTTATTGTATTATAAAATATAATTTATTTTGCGGGGATGCTTCACGCTGACAGATAGTGGAATTATTTGTATTGGCGTATGGTTGAAAAAATCCAATTAATAGAGTATAATAGATACAATGATTGACGAAATCTGTTAAAATGAGGAGGAAGAGGGCAAATGGCTTTTTTTGACAAGGTAGGGGCTACGATTTCAAATTTTGGAAATGATGTTTCTAACAAGACAAAATCCATGATGGAGGTAAGTAATCTGAACTCTCAGCTGAAGAGCTGCGAGGAATCTTTAAATGCTTATTATCGTGAGATTGGTAAAGCGTTTTATGAGCAGAATAAGGAGAATCCGCTGCCGGAATACGCAGAACAATTTGCCCATATCAAGGAAGCGGAAGAGGCAATCGACCACTTAGAGGCGTCTATCCGTCGGGCGAAAGGAACGAAGATGTGCCAGAATTGTGGTGCAGAGGTTGCGTCGGATACAAAATTCTGTCCGACCTGCGGTAAGGAAGTTGATAATAATGCAGCCTGCAATGCTCAGGCGGAGGTAGTGACGGGAGCAAAATGTCCTAAATGCGGTGCAGCGCTCAAGGTTGGCGCATCCTTCTGCAGTAGCTGCGGCAATAAGATGGAATAAGGAGTATACATATCAATTATGAAAAAACAGACAATCAGTGCGCTGCTGACAGCTTTGATGATCTGTCTGACTATTGCGATCGTGGTTGTGATCGTCCGAATACAGATGAGAGGAGCGCCGCTGGAAGAGGCTGCAGACTCCGATAGTTATATTGTGCAGGAAGGCTTTGTTTCACAGGATTCAGTGTCAGACGATCAGGCGGTTGAGAAGCCGTCCGAGGCGGTTACTGTATTGGTGGCTGTTCCTAACACAAACTCAAGCGTGAATGTCAGAAGCGGACCGGGTACAGAATACAATCGTCTGGGATCGGCATATTCTAATAATGAATATGAGGTTTTGGAGATCTTGTCAAATGGATGGACTAAGCTGCTGTATTCCGCTCAGGAAGCATATATCTATAGTGAATATATAGACTATAAGCTGCGTACAACAGATAATGGAAGCGTATTATACGATACTCCAAGCGAGGCAGACCTTGCAGAATATAAGAATAATGCGACAGAATAAATGATGTAATCAAAATAAAAACGACGGTATGGATTGTGATACCGTCGTTTTTTTCTATATGCGCAGATCCGCATATGGAAATTTGCTGCTGACGCAGCATGCGGACCGCACGGCGAGTAGGGGAGAAGGTCATTCCCCTACTCGATTAATATATGGTTTGTATAATTGGCAGTTGTAAAGGTTACTCTGTCACTGAACGCCGTCCAGCGTGAAGTCGTTATATCCGAGCGATTGCAGCTCCAGAAGCTGCTGCTGAAGTACTGCCATATGATCCGGCGATGCAAAGAATGCGTCGTTATGCGGACACATATTGCTGGTTCGGGTGGATGTAATGGGATTACCATTGGCATCCACGCCGGCAGAAGGATAGCCGGCCTGGACGGCTGTGCTTTCGATCGGCATCAGTTCCAGTACGCCGGGAACTTTAAACGGACAGTTCGTGCATGCGCACATACCGCTCTGCAGACATACCATGCCTGAGTAATGGACATCGCAGGTTGCTGTGGGAACCGTTCCTTCGGCAAAGTATTCTGTCCTTAAGTGATTGTCACATAGACCGGTTATCGGCAGCTTCCCGGAGCGGGAGCATATGGTTGCGGTCACGATGCCGCCCGGCATGTCAAACGATTCATACGGAAGGTCTTCGTGGATACGGCTCATAACGGTCCTCCACATGGTTTTGGACAGATTCCTTTCGGCTCCGGTAAGGACAACATTATTATCATATCCGGTCCATGTGGTAGCGGTATAATAAGGCGTAAAACCGGCAAACCATACGTCGACATAGGAGGAAGTGGTGCCTGTCTTGCCGGCGATTGCCATATTGCCGAAGTTGACGGAGCCGCCGGTTCCTTTGGTTACAACGTCCACCATGGCGCTGGTCAAAAGGAAGGCGGTAGTTTCTTTGATGACACGGTGTTGATCCTGATTGACGGTATTATCGATCAGGACATTGCCATCATGATCCACGATCTTGGTATAGAGGAGCGGTTCCATATACAGGCCGCCGTTGGCAATCGTGGCGTAGGCGCCGTTCAATTCCATATTGGTAACACCGTCCGTAATGCCGCCCAGAGCAAGCGGCTGTCTGATATCGGTAAGGATCTGTCCGTCTGACGTGACACGTCTGTCTACCAAGGTTGTAAATCCAAAACTCTGTAGGTAATCATAGCCAAGCTGCGGCGTGATCTGCGTCAAAACCTTGACGGTAACAATATTCATTGACTGCTCGATACCATATCGGGTAGAGCAGATGCCGCGGTATTTAAAATCATAATTATTCAGCGGAGTGCCATTATCATAATGGTAAGGCGCGTCAATAAATACGCTGGCAAGCGTAATGCCGGCACTGTCAAATGCCGGTGCATAAGCGGCTACAACCTTAAAGGTAGAGCCTGGCTGACGGACCGTGTTGGATGCCCTGTTCAGGGAACGGCTGGTTTCCTTGATGCCTCTGCCGCCGATCATCGCAACGACGTACCCGGTTGACTGATCTTCCACGGTCAGGGATACCTGTGGCTGCGGTGTCAAGGTGATGGACTCGGCAAGGATCTCATCACCGGGGCTCATAATTGCTTCCGTATAGGCTTTGATTGCTTCATATGCTTCATCCTGAGAGGAATAAAGAAGATTAAACTTGGGATCTATCTCTTTATAATAGGAAGCATACATTTCCCTGCTGTAATTTTCTACATCTCCGTTTGGCTTTTGGATGGAAACGCGGTAGTCCAGATACCATTTGGTATTTTCGGGATAATTGGATTCATCCATATAGATTTCGTCGCAGATCGCCTGAATCTGGGGATCCTGCGTCGTATAGATACTAAGACCGCCGCTGAAAAGCAGATTATATGCCATTGTAGAAGCCTGAGATTCCGTGTAACCATTCTTAATAAATAATTCCGTCAGTTCTTCGTTAGCGGTTTCAATGACTTCATCGACAAAGTAGGTATATACGGAAGAAGCGATGACATTCTGGTTGGTCACCTGAATCCGCTCATACACATCGTCTGCCATGGCTTCGTCATATTCTTCCTGTGTGATATAGCCCTGTTCCTTCATATATTCAAGTACGATTCCGCGTTTTTCTTCGTTATTTTCCGGATGAGTGATCGGATCATATTTGGAAGGATTCTGCGTGATGCCGGCAATGACTGCACATTCCGATAAGGTCAGTTCATATACCGGTTTGTTGAAATACCGCAGGGAAGCGGCCTGAACGCCCAGTGTGCCGTGACCGAGGTTGATGGAATTCATATAAAGCTCAAGGATCTCTTCCTTGCTCATCACCTTTTCCAATTCCAGAGCCAGATACTGCTCCTGGATCTTACGGCGGACGCTTTCCATCCGAGTCTCATTAACAAAGTCTTCAAATACATTGTTCTTAATCAGCTGCTGGGTAATGGTACTGCCGCCCTGCGAGAGTTCACGGGTGCGTACAACAGCGGCAGCAGCCCGCAGGATTGCCTGGATATCAATGCCGTTGTGGGTATAAAAACGCGCATCCTCAATAGCGACAAAAGCATTCGCCAGATTTTCCGGAATCATTTCCATGCTGACATAAGTACGGTTGGAGTCTTCCGCAATCAGCTTGGTCATTTCATGCCCTTCACAGTCATAGAGAATTGTGGCAAAGCCGGAAGGAGTTACGTCGATGGTTGAAATATCGGGCGCTGTTGCTATGATGCCGTTAAAGACACCAATGCCCATGCACATTACGACCACAGCAAATGAGATGATTGCAATCAACAATGCTTTGATAATCGTGATGCCCAGCATTTTCTTGATTTTTGTTCCTTTGGAGTTGAGGGCGCGCTGTTTTTCGCGGACGCCTTTTTTGCTGTAATTCATAGACCTTCTTTTAGCTTCCTTCCCTTATCCGTAATTGAATCATTGCATAATATATTATTTTATTATACTAGATTTTGGCAACAAAATAAATAGCTTTCTATTATTTCTTTGGAATAAATCTTTCTTTTAGAATATGAACATGATATGATGGATTTATGCAGACATATAAGATTTTATTAAAGGGCGGACAGAGTGAGATTATAGAAAAAAAGTCGCGGTTTATTGCCTCTCTGCAGCCTGCAGCGTCGGAGGAGGAAGCTGCCGCCTTTATTGAAGCGGTAAAAAAGAAATATTGGGATGCGAAGCATAACTGTACGGCGATGGTGATCGGCAGGAATGCCGAGATTACGCGGTGCAGCGATGATGGGGAACCGTCGGGAACGGCGGGAAGACCGATGCTGGAGGTTTTGACGGGAGAGGGACTTCGGGATGTGGTTGTGGTTGTGACGCGGTATTTCGGCGGTACGCTGTTAGGCACGGGCGGACTGGTGAGGGCATATTCACAGGCAGTCAAAGAGGGGTTAAAAAACTGCGAGACCGGAGTGCTCCGGGAAGGCAGAAAGGTGAAGCTGGTCATGTCCTATAACGACTATGGGAAGGTGGAACATCTTTGCAGGACGGAAGGGCAGGAGATGGAGGAAGTGATTTACCGGGAGCACGTGACTGTTCTGATGACGATACCGGAACAACATTATGAAAACAGGATCGGGAAGCTTAGGGACGCCAGCGCGGGAAGATTGGAAATAGAGGATCTTGGCAGGTGTACTTTTCTTGACAAGGGTAATGATGATGCATTATAATGAACACTAAGCTCAAAGGGTTTGCAGTGAAATTATGCTGCTTTGCAGCGCAGATCAAATAATTTACAAGGAAAGCGGGGTGGTTTTATGATTCATAGTAATGATGATGTTCCCTATCATGAACGAAAAATAAAATACTCGGCTTTTAAGAGGATAGATTTGTGAGCTCGTATGCATTGGTGTCACATGCTTTTACTTTAGCTTTGAAATCTGTATGTTTGGAAGCTGAGAGAAAGGCATGGGTATCATTATGGAAGAATTAAAAGAATTGATTGAAACGAAGCAATATACCCGTCTCCGTCAGGAACTGGCGGAAATGAACGACGCGGATATTGCTTCTTTTATGGAAAGCCTTGAGGAGGAGCAGCTGTTAAAAATATTCAGGATACTGCCCAAATCAATGGCTGCGGACGTGTTTTCTTATCTGGAGATGGAGAATCAGCAATCAATCATTACGAAACTGTCCGATAAGGAAGCGGCTAATATTATTGATAATCTGATGTCGGATGATGCGGCGGATCTGTTGGAGGAGATGCCTGCCAATATTGTGAAAAAACTGCTTGCCAACGCCAGCCCGGAGACAAGAAGGGATATCAATCATCTGCTGCGGTATCCTGAGGATTCCGCAGGAAGTGTTATGACGGTGGAGTATGTTGATCTGAAGGAAGATAACACGGTTCAGCAGGCGATTGAGCGTATTAAAAAGATTGGTATTGATTCCGAGACGATCAATATCTGTTATGTATTGGATAATCAGCGGACACTGAAGGGAACTGTGGCGCTGCGCTATCTGCTTCTCAGTGAACCGGATGAGATCATCGGGGATATCATGCATGAAAACGTGGTATCCATCCATACCCTGATGGATCAGGAGGAGGTTGCGCATCAGTTCCAGAAATATGACTTTACTTCTATGCCTGTTGTGGACAATGAAGACCGTCTGGTGGGTATCATTACCGTGGATGACGTTGTGGATATCATGCAGGAAGAAGCGACGGAGGATATCGAAAAGATGGCGGCTATCGTGCCGTCAGATAAGGCATATATGAGGACCGGCGTTTTTGAGATCTGGAAGAAAAGGATGCCGTGGCTGCTGCTTCTTATGATTTCCGCAACATTTACGGGAAGTATTATCGCCGGTTTTGAAGATGCGCTGAGCAGCTGCGCAATACTGGTGGCATATATTCCGATGCTGATGGATACCGGAGGCAATGCGGGCGGACAGGCAAGTGTTACGATTATCCGCGGATTATCTTTAAATGAGATAGAGTTCAGAGATATGTTCCGTGTTCTCTGGAAGGAGATGCGTGTGGCGGTTTTGTGCGGAATATCGCTGGCAGCGGCGAATCTCTTAAAGCTGATGTTCCTTGATCGGGTGACGCTGTCAGTAGCGTTGACAGTGTGCATGACACTGTTTCTTGCAGTGCTGATCGCTAAGCTGGTGGGCTGCAGTCTTCCGATGCTTGCAAAAAAGATAGGCTTTGACCCCGCGGTTATGGCAAGTCCGTTTATTACTACGATCGTGGATGCGTTGTCGCTGATGATCTATTTTCAGATTGCAACGAGGGTATTGGGGCTGGCGTAACGGCTCTGATTGTACGATATGACATGCTCGTGAGAAGGAGAGAAATAAGGACATGAGTTTGGCGGATCAGATATTTATTGATATGTGTAAGGATATTTTGGAAAACGGCACCAGTACGGAAGGGGAGAAGGTGCGTCCGCATTGGGAGGACGGGACGTTAGCCTATACGCTCAAGCGTTTTGGGATTATCAACCGGTATGATCTGAGAAAAGAATTTCCTTTGATCACTCTTCGTAAGACTGCCTTGAAAAGCGCTACGGATGAGATGCTTTGGATCTGGCAGAAGAAGTCCAATAATATCCATGACCTGCACAGTCATATCTGGGATGAATGGGCGGATGAGAACGGCTCCATCGGCAAGGCTTACGGATATCAGCTTGGAGTAAAGCATCAGTATAAGGAAGGAATGATGGATCAGGTGGACCGTGTGATCTATGACCTGAAGAACAATCCCTTCAGCCGCAGGATTATCACCAATATCTATGTGCATCAGGATCTCCATGAGATGGCGCTTTATCCGTGTGCATACAGCATGACCTTCAATGTGACACAGCAGAAGGGGGAAGATAAGCTGACGCTCAATGCGGTGCTGAACCAGCGCTCTCAGGACGTGCTGGCAGCCAATAATTGGAATGTTGCACAGTATGCCGTGCTTCTTCATATGCTGGCGCAGGTATGTGATATGCAGGCGGGGGAGCTGGTGCATGTGATTGCTGACGCGCATATTTATGACCGCCATGTGGACATCGTTAAAGAGCTGATCACACGACCGACCTATGACGCGCCAAGGTTCTGGCTGAATCCGGAAATTAAGGATTTTTATCAGTTTACCAGAGATGATGTAAAAGTGGAAAATTATGTGACCGGTCCTCAGGTGGAGAATATCCCGATCGCAATATAAAAGGGGAATAAAGAGTTATGTAAACCTAATGGACGGAATTTTGAAATGACAGAATATAAAATAATTGTTTTGCAATCACCTAAGTAAATATTATGAAATGAGGAGACGGCAGAAAGATGAATTTGATTGTTGCAGTAGATGAAAATTGGGCAATTGGGAATAAGAATAAACTGCTTGTCAGTATTCCGAAGGATCATAAGATGTTTCGGGAGGAAACCACGGGCAAGGTAGTTGTGCTGGGAAGAAAAACTCTGGAAACATTTCCCCAGGGGCAGCCTCTGAAGAACCGTACCAATATTATTTTGTCAACGGATCCGAACTATCAGGTGAAAGGTGCGGTTGTGCTGCATTCTACAGAGGAACTGCTCCGGCATTTAGAAGCCTATGACTCTAAAGATGTATATATTATCGGCGGCGAGAGCATTTACCGTCAGATGCTGCCATACTGTAATACGGCGCATGTGACGAAAATTGCCCATGCCTATGAAGCGGATACATTTTTTCCCAATCTGGATGAGTCTCCAGAATGGAGGATCACATCCAGCAGTGAGGAAGAGACTTATTTTGATCTGGAGTATCAGTTTGTGAAATATGAGAGAAAAACGGTGAAATAAATACGTTTTTCCATTATAAATAAGCCTGAAATCTAATTCGCAACCTGTAGCTTACATTTAGAACTTCTATGATGGTGGTCATTTGGAGAGATAGAAGATACAATGATCATGAATAGATTGTTCAGAATGGAGGATACGTTATGACATTAGGCGATAAAATTTCAAAATTACGGAAAGAAAATAATTATACACAGGAGCAGATTGCGAACCTTCTTGGCGTCTCCCGGCAGGCAGTCAGCAAGTGGGAAAGTAATATTACTTTTCCTGAAACTGATAAACTGATACGGATGGGTGAATTGTTTGACTGTTCCTTAGATTATCTGTTAAAGGATGCGGTTGAAACAGATGATAATGCGGGAAGAAAGGAAGCGGAGAATTCTTCAAAAAAGCCATTCCGTGAAAGAAAAAGCGTAAAGACAGTCTGGGGAATGCCATTATGGCATATTGCGGTGAATGCAAGGGGATTTTTTGCGCTGGGACTGAACGCCAGAGGCGTCATTGCGGTCGGGCTAAAGGCGAAAGGAATCGTATCGCTTGGGTTGTTAAGTTTAGGGCTTTTCTCTTATGGAATGCTGTCTCTTGGATTGATTTCTATAGGAATCATTTCTATGGGAATTTTATCGGCGGGTACTTTTTCCGTAGGCATATTTTCTATGGGAGCAATCAGTCTGGGAATCCTTTCCTGTGGAGCAATCGCAGTCGGTGATTTTACTGCCGGNGCATTGTGTATCGGNANATATTTTGCNNTNGGNGACCANGCGCGGGCAATGATTGCCATAGGAGGCACAAAAGCGACAGGAAGCGTATTTAGTAAAATCGGTGAACTTACCGTGCAGGATATTGAATCGATAAAAGAGTTGTTAGATACAACGGTTCCGGTTTATTTAAACTGGGCAAAGGAAATCACTAAAAAATTGGTTGATTTATATATCCCATAACATATCCCATAACGAATGTTATGGGATATGTTATATAACCGCGTGTATAACACGCGGTTATATAACGACCTGATTCCTTCCTCCGGTTTTTCCTTTATAAAGCTTTTCATCTGCACGGTTGATGGTTGCTTCTACCCCCAGCCGGTCATTAAATTCCTCCATGCCGTAGGTCATGGTAACATGAAAATCATATTCTTTAAATTTCATCGGCTTTGCTTCAATGATTCTGCGGAGTTCATCCATGTTTTTAAACGCTTTTTCAATATTCATATTCTCAAATACAAAGAGGAATTCTTCACCGCCCCAGCGGGCTACCAGTCCTTTGCCGCGCATAAACATGATAAACTGATTGGCAAGCGTGGAAAGCACGTAGTCGCCGGTGTCGTGACCGTAAGTATCATTGACTTTCTTAAAGAAATCCACATCGCCGATGGCAATCGTAAAGACCTTGCCGGTGCGGTTAAACTCATGAACAAGTCCCTTCATCTGCTCGTTCATATGCCGGCGGTTGGACAATCCGGTCAGGGTGTCGAGATTGGCCATGCGTTCCAGATTATCATTGATCCTTCTAAGCTTTTCTTCTGCTTCATTGAATTTATTACAGAAGCAGTAGGCAACTGTTCCGATACAGCTGGAGAATACCAGCATATTCAATGACTGGATGAAGATGCGGAAGAAGCCGTCCGGCATGTATGCGTGATTCCATGCTTCACAGAATTGAGTGATGCACATCATATAAGCACAGATAAAAAAAGCATAAATACGTTTTAATATCATGCGGTCGGATTTATTAAAATATACCAGCAGGATATTCAGGAAGATAGGGATATGATAATCCATATCAAATCCTACATATAAAGCAAGTATCGTGGAAAATACCAGCAGGACAACATTTAAGATGACGAGCCCAAGAAAAGTATGATTCTCATAAGTGCAGATGAAAGCCCCGGCTAAAACTCCGATGGCAAATATCAGAAAAAGGCTGAGATAATAATGCTGCAATAAAGCGATGGTAATGCCGGTGATCAGATAATACACAGCAAAAATACAGCAGGTAATACGGATCAGGACGGCCAGCTCTTTGGTTTCATTCTTATCTTTTACATCTGTTTTCAAAAAATTAACAAAGGACTCTATGTAATCTTTGATCATAACGAACCTTTCTGCCTTTATGGCGCGCAGGGTAAAATCGGAAAATGTCCGGAGCTGCGTCGGTTATGGTTATCTCATGTATTATAGCATACTATGAAAAAAAATGCTATAGATTCTTGACAGGCGCAAATATGGGATGTAAGATAAAAAACAATATTGGACAACAATTAGAGAAAGCGGAATCGAAGGGAGATGTCAAGATGGAAAAGAAGAATATTGACTGGGAAAATCTTGGATTTGGTTATGTGCAGGCGGATCAGAGATATGTTTCCAACTATAAGGACGGAGCATGGGATGACGGCTGTCTGACCCAAAATGCAGAGATTACGATAAATGAGTGCGCCGGTGTGCTGCAGTATGCTCAGACCTGTTTTGAAGGGCTGAAAGCATATACAACGGAAGATGGCAGGACAGTGACCTTCCGCCCGGATCTAAATGCACAGAGGATGCATGACACTGCAGAGCGTCTGGAGATGCCGCCGTTTCCGGTGGAGAGATTCTTAGATGCGGTTAAAAAGGTTGTAAAGGCGAATGAAGCCTATGTGCCGCCTTACGGATCAGGCGCTTCTTTATATATCAGACCGTATATGTTCGGCAGCAATCCGGTCATCGGCGTAAAACCGGCGGATGAATATCAGTTCAGGATCTTTGTTACCCCCGTGGGTCCTTATTTCAAAGGCGGTGCAAAGCCCCTTACCTTATGCGTTAGCGATTTTGACCGTGCTGCACCCCATGGAACGGGACATATCAAGGCAGGACTAAATTATGCCATGAGCCTTCATGCGATCGTGACGGCGCATAAGAATGGATTTGATGAAAATATGTATCTGGATGCGGCGACCCGTACCAAGGTGGAGGAAACAGGCGGAGCCAATTTCCTGTTCGTGACTAAGGACAATAAGGTGGTGACTCCGAAATCACCAAGTATCCTGCCATCCATTACAAGACGGTCCCTGATGATCGTAGCCAAGGAATATCTTGGTTTGGAAGCAGAAGAAAGAGAGGTTACATTTGAGGAAGTAAAAGACTTTGCAGAGTGCGGTCTGTGCGGAACGGCTGCAGTGATCTCACCGGTCGGAAAGATCGTTGATCATGGCAAAGAGATCTGTTTCCCCAGCGGCATGACCCAGATGGGACCTGTCATCCAGAAGCTGTATGATACGCTGACCGGTATTCAGATGGGCAGGATCAAGGCGCCGGAAGGATGGATATACGAGATCTAAGAAAAAATAATTTATTGGTTTTTTGCGGCTGCGCTGATCGCGGCACGCTTACGCTGGGTAGGATCTAAAATTTTCTTGCGTATGCGCAGATGGCTCGGCGTTACCTCCAAAAGCTCGTCTGTTCCGATAAATTCCAGACACTGTTCCAGACTCATGATCTTAGGCGGCGTCAGCTTTAAGGCATCATCGGAGCCGGAAGCGCGGGTGTTCGTCAGCTGCTTTTTCTTGCAGACATTCAGCTCGATATCTTCCTGTTTGGGATTCTCGCCGATCACCATGCCTGCATAGACGCGCTCACCGGCGCCGATGAAAAGGCTGCCGCGCTCCTGCGCGTTAAATAAGCCATAGGTGACGGATTCGCCGGATTCAAAGGCGATCAGGGAGCCCTGCTTACGATAGCTGATCTCGCCCTTAAATGGAGCATATCCGTTAAAAACCGTATTTAAAATTCCGTTTCCTTTCGTATCGGTCATAAATTCCCCGCGGTAACCAATCAGACCCCTGGAAGGGATGATGAATTCCAAGCGTGTATATCCGCCATTGGCGGTGCCCATATTCTGCAGCTCGCCCTTGCGCTGGCTCAGCTTATCGATCACGCTGCCGGAAAATTCTTCGGGTACATCCACATATGCAAGCTCCATGGGCTCAAGCTTATGGCCTTCTTCATCATAATGATACAGTACTTCAGCCTTGCTGACAGCAAATTCATACCCCTCGCGGCGCATATTTTCAATCAAAACGGAAAGGTGGAGCTCACCGCGGCCGGACACCTTAAAGGCTTCCGTCGTATCTGTTTCTTCCACGCGAAGGCTGACATCTGTATTTAACTCACGGAATAACCGGTCGCGCAGATGGCGGCTGGTAACATATTTCCCTTCCTGTCCCGCAAAAGGAGAATCATTGACGATAAAGTTCATTGCAATGGTCGGCTCGGAGATCTTCTGGAATGGGATTGGAACCGGATGCTCCGGTGCGCAGAGCGTATCTCCGATATGAATGTCCGCAATGCCAGAGATAGCAACGATGGAGCCGATCTCTGATTTTTCAACAGCGGTTTTTTCCAGACCGTCAAACTCATAGAGCCTGCTGACCTTTACCTTTTTAGACTTTTCGGGATCGTGGGCGTTGACAATGACGACTTCCTGATTGACGCAGATGCTTCCGTTATCCACTTTGCCGATGCCGATGCGACCCACATATTCGTTATAATCAATGGTGCTGATCAAGATCTGCGTGCCTGCGTCGGGATCTCCCGTCGGGGCAGGGATATAGTTAAGGATCGTTTCAAATAAGGGCACCATATCCTTGCCGGGCATCTCAGGATCAAGGGAAGCGGTCCCCTCCCTTGCGGAAGCAAAGATAAAAGGACAGTCAAGCTGTTCGTCGCTTGCATCCAGTTCGATAAATAATTCCAGTACCTCATCGATGACTTCGGCGGGACGCGCCTCGGGACGGTCGATCTTATTGATGCAGACAATGACAGGCAGCTTCAATTCCAGAGCCTTGCGCAACACGAATTTTGTCTGTGGCATGGAGCCTTCAAAGGCATCTACGACAAGGATGACGCCATTGACCATTTTCAGTACACGTTCCACCTCGCCGCCGAAATCAGCATGACCGGGTGTGTCAATGATATTGATCTTTGTATTTTTATAAGTAACTGCCGTATTTTTGGAAAGAATCGTAATGCCGCGTTCCCGCTCAATATCGTTAGAATCCATGACACGTTCCGCGACTTCCTGATTTTCACGGAATACGCCGCTTTGCTTAAGCAGCTCGTCCACCAGAGTTGTCTTGCCATGGTCTACATGGGCGATGATGGCAATATTTCGGATATCTTCTCTTTTATTCAGCATGGTTTGTACCGAACCTTTCTTTAGATAGATTATAGATTGCACGTTATATTTTGCGTTTTATCTTATGTTTTATGTTTTGTTTTATATATAAAATATTCAATTCAAATAATGCAGACCAAACTCATATAGTATATCACTTGAAAAGATTGGTTGCAAGTATTGCATTTTTTCTGATTTTTCGACAAAATAGGATAAGGATATTTGTCGTGAAATGTCAGGAATAACAGGAAAAGAAAAAGAAATCGGGAACTCTGCGGAGGATGAGGCTTTAAATCATGGTTAATTTTGTTATATCATGTATTTAACAACGAATATACATGGAAGGACAGGAGAAGGAAAAGAACCTATTGAACTCGGACTATCCATAAGAAGAAGGGAGAAGATTTTATGACAGAAAAAGTGATTGAGAACAACCAGGTAACCCTGATGGGGGAGATCGTAAGTGATTTTGCTTACAGCCATGAGATTTACGGAGAAGGATTTTATATGGTAGATATTCAGGTCTATCGTCTGAGTGATTCCGTGGATATCATACCGCTGATGATATCGGAGCGTCTTTTGGATACGACGCAGAATTATGTCGGCAGCAAGGTGGCGGTATTTGGACAGTTCAGATCCTATAACCGCCATGAGGAGAGAAAGAATAAATTAGTATTGTCTGTATTTGTAAGAGAGATCGAGTTTATTGATGAGCTTGAGGAGGGCGGCAGAACCAACCAGATCTTTTTGGATGGGTATATCTGCAAGGAGCCGGTATATCGTAAGACTCCACTGGGAAGGGAGATCGCTGATCTTCTGCTTGCAGTGAACCGCCCCTATGGCAAATCTGATTATATCCCATGTATCTGCTGGGGCAGGAATGCAAGGTATGCTTCGACATTTGAGGTGGGCAGCAGATGCGCAGTTTGGGGAAGGATCCAGAGCAGGGAGTATATGAAAAAGATCACGGAGGAGGAGTCTGAGCGGAGAGTGGCATATGAGGTATCTGTCAGTAAGCTTGAATTGGTGTGAAATATGTGACGCATATGTGACGCGGCTCAAAACAAGAGAACATCTCACGCAGACGGGGCAATATTCCGGTGAACTAACTGCTAATGGAATCTAAGACGTTCAGCAATGGCTTCACGCCTAAGATTCCATAAGCAGTGGATTTCACCTCCATAAAAATCGCCCCTCTATTGTCTGCTTAGAGATGTTCTTTGCTTTGAACCGCTGTTTTTTAATAAAGGGAAATGCTGATGAAAGCGTTTCATGCATCGAATTTGCTCTGAGAAGCAGAAATATATGAGGGGTTATAAAAGGTTCTAAATAAAGACTAAATTTTCGATATGTGAGTGACAAGCGGCGGAAATTCATGTACAATTACAGGAGATTTTCGTTTTTTTGTTGTATGTTCAAAGAAGAGGTATTTTTGATATATTGTAGATGAAACAGGAAAAGGATGCGGGATGAAAAAAGATAAAGCCATAACGCTGATTACAATTATAGCAGTGATAGCCGTAGCAGGGGTTTTCTTTGGCGTGAATTATTTGATGGATGCCTATGCAAGATATCAGAGGGAGGAGCAGCTGGCAGCGGCATCGGGCAATCAGGCGGCATCGGGCAATCAGGCGGCATCAGGCAGTCAGGCGGTGGGCGGACAGCAGTTTCCCACCTATGTGCAGAATCTGATAAGGGCTACCATGGAAGAGCCAGAAAAAAGCGGCGCATGCGGGGAATTTTTGGAGTGGTATTATAAAGATGAAGTTCTGCTCATCTCCGGTACAGGGAAAATGGATGAATACATATATTCCGCGGGCAGCGCACCATGGGACAGCCTGCGGAGTCAGATAGGCTGCGTCATCATAGACGAAGGCGTAACGAGCATAGGCGGCGCAGCGTTTAAGTACTGCGGCAGCGTGACGGAGGTCTTCCTGCCGTCGTCTCTGGCATATATTGATGAGAGCGCATTTTTCGGTTGCAGAAGTCTGACGCAGATCGGGCTGCCGGATGGTGTAACAGGCATTGGCAAGAATGTATTTTATGACTGCAGCGGTTTGAGAGAGATCACGCTGCCGGATTCCATCACCGTAATTGACGAGGGAGCATTTTGCGGCTGCAGCAGTTTGAGAGAGATCGAGCTGCCGGATGGCGTAACGGGTATCGGCAGATGGGCATTTAGCGGCTGCAGCGGTTTGAGAGAGCTTATGCTGCCGGATTCCATCACCATAATTGCGGAGAGGACATTTTTCGATTGCAGCAGTTTACAGGATATTGCGATACCGGACGGCGTAACGAATATTGGGAACAATGCATTTAATGGCTGCAGCAGTCTGGCGCGGATTGAGCTGCCGGACAGCGTAACAGGCATTGGGAACGGCGCATTTAAGAATTGCGGCTGCCTGACGGAAATCAAAATACCGGATTCCGCGACCGGGATTGGCAGTTATGCATTTTCCGGCTGTGGCTTGCTGACAGAGGTCGCAATACCTGACTCTGTTACGAGAATCAGTAAAAGCGCATTTGAGAATTGTACTAATTTAACGGAGATCGCGCTGCCGGATACCATGCTCAGTATTGGCGATCGGGCATTTTATGGCTGCAAGGGTCTGACGGAGATCACGCTGCCTGACAGTGTAATGAGCATTGGTGACAGCGCATTTGAGAATTGTACTAATTTAACGGAGATCGCGCTGCCGGATACTATGATCGGTATTGGCGATCGGGCATTTTATGGCTGCAGCGCTTTGACGGAGCTTACGATACCGGACTCGGTTACGAGCATTGGCAGAGAAGCATTTTTCTACTGCAGATTGACGGAGCTTACGATACCGGACAGCGCCGCAGCAAGTATCGNCACCGGGGCGCNNGCAGGNTGTGACTGGCNGNCAGAGATCACAATACCCGACAGNATAACAAGCATTGNCAATGGTGCATTTCATGGCTGNAGCAGTCTAACGGANATCACGATACCTGACAGTGTAACGAGCATTGGTAACAGCGCATTTTCCGGCTGTTATAGTCTAAGGGAAATCACGATACCTGACAGTGTAACGAGCATTGGTAACAGCGCATTTTTCGGTTGCAGAAGTCTGACGCAGATCACGCTGCCTGACAGTGTAATGAGCATTGGTGACGGCGCATTTTCCAGCTGTCATAATCTGACGGAAATCACACTGCCGGATAGCATAATGATGATTGGTGATAATGCATTTTATTATTGTGAAAACTTAGCGGAAATTACGATACCGGATGGCGTAACGCGTATTGGCAGTGAGGCATTTGCCAGCTGCAGCAGTCTGTCAAAGATCATGATGCCTGATTCCGTAACGAGTATTGGCACTCGGACATTTCAGTGTTGCAGGAGTTTGACGGAAATTACGATACCGGATGGTGTAAAGGCCATCAATGATGGCACATTTGATGACTGTTGGCATCTGACAAAGATCGCGATACCGGACTCGGTTACGCGCATTGGTGTTTTGGCATTTGATGGCTGTTACAGGCTAACGGAGATCACGATACCGGACAGCGTAACGAGCATTGGGCATAGCGCATTTCATGGCTGCAGCGGTCTGACGGAAATCACGATACCTGACAGTGTAACGAGCATTGGTAATGCCGTATTTGAAAACTGCAGCGGTCTAAGGGAAATCACGATGTCAGACAACGTAACGAGCATCGGCTATCATGTATTTGAAAATTGCAGCGATGTGACCATTTATTATGGCGGCAATGGGCTTGATTCCTATATCAACGACAATAGCAGCGAATGGAGCGCGCAGAACATCGNCTGGGTNAGNTAGTAATGTGAAAAGTGNTTCTAATGCCCATTCCAATGNGAATAAAGGAACCAAAGGTTCCTGGCATAGAAACACTAAGTTTCACACCGAAAAAAGCGGCGGTTTTCATTGACAGAACATAAATGGAGTGTTATATTAAAAAAGTAACAGATAGAGGTTGCGTTTTTTAAGAGTACTGCATAGGATGTTACAGGAGCAGTTGAGGATGCAGGAAAGGGGAAGACGCCGAAGGAGACATGACCTGTTGCGTGTCTTCCTGGGGATACAGTGAATAACTGTATAACTGTCATCTTATAAAGATGGGGCGCTATCGGATATATGCGAATCAACGCCGGCATCTTGTTTGTCGGCGTATTTTTATGCACACGGGCGTCAAAAGGAAAAATGTGAGAGGAGAAGTATCATGGCAATTTTTAAAGGAGCAGGAGTAGCTATCGTCACGCCGTTTCACGAAGATGGATCGGTTAATTATGAGCAGTTTGGTAAGAATATAGAATATCAGATTGCCAACGGAACGGATGCAATCATCGTATGCGGAACGACGGGAGAAGCGTCCACGCTTACGCATGAGGAACATCTTGAAGTGATCCGTTATTGTAATGAAAAAGTCGCGAAGCGGATCCCGGTGATCGCGGGCACCGGTTCCAACTGTACGGAGACAGCAGTCTATCTTTCACAGGAAGCGGAGAAGATCGGTGTTGACGGGATTCTTGTGGTGACACCTTATTATAATAAGGCGACGCAGAAAGGGTTGAAGGAGCATTTTACGATCATTGCCAATGCGGTATCGATTCCCATGATCCTCTATAATATTCCGGGTAGGACCGGCGGCGTGAATATTCTTCCGGAGACGATTGTGTCATTGTGCCGTGAGGTGAAAAATATTGTCGGCGTAAAGGATGCCACCGGAAATATTTCCCAGGTGGCGAAGCTGATGGCATTGGCGGGAGAAGATGTCGATCTGTATTCCGGCAATGACGACCAGATCGTTCCGCTGCTTTCACTGGGTGGCAAAGGAGTGATCTCGGTATTGTCCAATGTCGCGCCGAAGCAGACCCATGACATGTGCCGGAAGTTCTTTGATGGGGACGTGGAGGGAAGCAGAAAACTCCAGTTGGAGGCAATCGACCTGATCTCGGCATTGTTCTGTGAAGTTAATCCGATCCCCGTGAAAAAAGCGATGAACCTTCAGGGGCAGAATGCGGGAACATTAAGACGGCCGCTGACAGAGATGGAACCGGAGAATGCGGCAAGGCTGGAAAAAGCCATGAAAGCATATGGGATCCTATAAGCGATCAGCTCCCGCAAAGCGGAATCATCGCGTGTCATCGCAGCAAGCTGCTCTGACATGGAGAATTNATNTGGANATGATAAGNTGGGGNAGNGGTATCCCTGTCCCTTTTAAAAACNAANTTATTAATTNTGCGNATANTGTGCCTGCACCATAGCATTAAAGTGCATTAACGTCTGCAGGTTATGAGAAAGGTAAGGTTATTAAAATGACAAAAGTGATCATGCATGGATGTAACGGAAAAATGGGACAGGTTATCACCAATCTGGCTGCACAGGATGAAGAGATAGAAATCGTGGCAGGGATCGACGTGTCGCAGCATATCAGTAACAGCTATCCGGTATTTTCTTCCTTAAAGGAGTGCACTGTCGATGCGGATGTAATCATTGATTTTGCTTCTGCAAAGGCGGTTGACGCGCTGCTTGATTATTGCTGGGAGAAGCAGATGCCGGTGGTGCTTTGCACGACAGGGCTTTCCGAGGAGCAGCTTGAGCGGGTGAAGAAAGTCTCGGCAAAGACGGCAGTATTAAAATCAGCCAATATGTCTTTGGGGATCAATATGCTGTTAAAGCTTTTAAAAGAGGCGGCGTCGATCCTTGCGCCGGCAGGATTTGATATTGAGATCGTGGAAAAGCATCATAACCAGAAGGTGGATGCGCCTTCCGGTACGGCGTTGGCGTTGGCGGATTCCATCAATGATGAATTGGACAATGAGTATGAATATGTATTTGACAGAAGCCAGACAAGGCAGAAGAGGGGCGGTAAAGAGATCGGAATATCGGCAGTGCGCGGGGGTACGATCGTGGGAGATCATGATGTGATCTTTGCCGGTACGGATGAAGTGGTTACCTTTTCCCATACGGCATATTCCAAATCCATCTTTGCAAAGGGCGCCATCCAGGCGGCAAAGTTTTTGGCAGGAAAGCCGGCGGGGATGTATGATATGAAGGATGTGATTGGGTAGCCAGATTGGAAATCTTCGATTTCCAATCGGCAATTTGAGTCAGATCCTCAAATTGCTTTGAACGCAGTAAGATTGTTTGTTAATTGCATTTGTGCCTGCGGTGCGAATTTGCAGGTTACGGAAAGGCATATGGTTAGAATGAAAAATCAAAGATTTTTCATTCGCAATTTGTGCCTGCGGCCCAAATCGCAGGTTACGGAAAGGCATGGTTAAATTATGGATGGGATGAAATTAAAAATTTTGAGACAGCTTGCGAAGCAGTATCCGAATATTGCGGCAGCCTCCACGGAGATCATCAATCTGCAGTCCATTTTAAATCTTCCGCAGGGAACGGAGCATTTTTTGACGGATATCCACGGAGAATACGAGCAGTTTAACCATGTGCTGAAGAACGGCTCCGGCACCATTAAGCGTAAGATTGATGAGGAATTTGGCAATACACTTCGGGAGAACGATAAAAAATCACTGGCGACGCTGATCTACTATCCGGAGGAGAAGCTGGCGCGGATCAAAAAGGAAGAAGAAAATATTAAAGACTGGTATAAGATCACCCTGCACCGGCTGGTACAGATCACGAAGCGTACCGCATCTAAATATACGAGATCCAAGGTAAGGAAGGCGCTGCCGAAGGACTTTGCTTATATCATTGAGGAGCTGATTACGGNGAAAGCGGAGGTTCAGGACAAGGAAGGCTATTATAATGAGATCATCCATACGATCATCCGGATCGGACGGGCGCAGGAGTTTATCATTGCGCTTTGCAATCTGATCCAGAGGATGGTTGTGGATCACCTCCATATCGTGGGCGATATTTTTGACCGTGGTCCGGGACCGCATATCATCATGGATACGCTGATGAAGTATCATTCCGTTGACGTTCAGTGGGGTAATCACGATATCTCATGGATGGGGGCGGCGAGCGGCAGCACGGCATGTATCGCGACAGTGATCCGCATCTCTGCAAGATACGGCAATCTGGATACGCTAGAGGAAGGGTACGGCATCAATCTGATTCCCCTTGCTACATTTGCGATGGAAACTTATAAGCATACGGATTGCAGCGCATTTGCCATCCGCTATAATACGGATTACAATACCAAGGATCTCAGTCTGGACATGAAGATGCACAAGGCGATCACCATGATCCAGCTGAAGCTGGAAGGTCAGCTGATCATGCGTCATCCAGAGTTTGGGATGGAGGATAGGCTGTTATTGGATAAGATCGATTATGATAAAAAGACTGTCATGGTAGACGGCGTGGAATATGAGCTCCGGGATGTGGATTTTCCCACTGTTGATCCCAGACATCCGTATGAACTGACGCCGGAGGAGGCACTGGTGGTGGAACGGCTTCAGCAGGCGTTCCTTCACAGTGAGAAGCTGCAGAAGCATGTCAGATTCCTGTATTCCAAGGGAAGCCTGTATAAGGTTCATAATTCCAATCTTTTGTATCACGGCTGCATCCCGATGGAGGAGGACGGAACCTTCAGTGAGGTTAATATTTACGGAAAGAAGTACCGCGGGCGGGAGCTTTATGACGTGCTGGAGGCATATGCAAGGAAGGGATATTATTCCGTGCATGATATTTCGGAGAAGCGCAAAGGAGAGGATATCCTCTGGTATATCTGGGCAGGTCCCGGCTCACCTGTATTCGGCAAAGATAAAATGGCGACCTTTGAAGCCTATTTTATCGCTGATCCGGCAGCCGGCAGGGAAAAGAAGAACAGTTATTATGCGCTGATGGAAAATGAGGATGTGATCAACAGCATCTTCCGGGAATTTGATCTGGATGAGCAGCATTCCCATATCATTAACGGGCATGTTCCGGTGGAGTTGAAAAAAGGAGACAGTCCGATCAAATGCGGCGGCAAGCTGCTGGTCATCGACGGCGGATTTTCCAAGGCATATCAGGGCAAGACGGGGATTGCGGGATATACGCTGATCGCCAGTTCCCATGGTATGTGGCTGGTGGCCCACGAACCGTTTGAAAGTAAGGATGCGGCAGTAAAGAAGGAGTCAGACATCGTATCGGATTCTATCCTGGTAGAGGGATATCCCATGCGGCATTATGTTGCGGATACGGACATCGGCAGGCAGCTAAAGGAGAGCATTCAGGATCTGGAGGAGCTTTTAGAGGCGTTCCGCTGCGGCGTAATTACGGAAAAGGCGTAAAAAAGAGGGAAGATTGTAGATAGAGGAAAAATTGTAAATAGAAGGAAAATTGCAAATAGAAGGAAAATTGCAAAAAATGCAAAAACAGTGAAGTTATGTAAGTAGGCGCACCTTGTAGGAGCGCCTGGTCAGAGGGCGGTCTAACGTCTTCTGCTTCCGGAATTATTGTTTTTGTTGGAATCGTTGCCGGTAACCGCGTCAGTTACATCATCAACGCCATTGGCTACGCCGTTTGTAACATCATTGACAGCGTTGGCTGCGCCATTGACTACATCATCAACGGCATTTCCGGCATTGTTGGCGATATTATTGCCGGTATTCTCCGGCTTTGTAGTGCCTGTGTTGCTGGCAGTGTTTTTGTCGCTGCTATTCTGGTCATTGCCTGCGCTCTGGGATCCGCTGTTGTTGGAATTGCCATTGGCGGTATTGCCGTTCGTATTCTTTCCGCATGCGGTAATGGCGAAACACATTACGACAAGCAGAATCGGTAAATAATATTTTCTTTGTCTTTTCATTGTTGAATGCCCATTCCTTTCCAAGGTCTGTTTAAAGTCAGAGTTTTGTAATATATTAAAGATTAGACCTTGTGGTTAGTATTTGCAATCACAAAAAAATTATGTGTTTCATAAAAGAATGTATTTTATGAAAGAATTGGATTAAAAAATGAAAGAAGTGCGGCATTGTTGGAGGCTTCATAGGAAAAGGAGTGTGTGGGAATGGAATTCAGACCATGTATTGATATCCATGATGGAAAAGTAAAGCAAATCGTCGGCGGAAGTATGGGACGGAAGGACCGCGCGGATGAAAATTTTGTAGCAGAGCAGGATGCCGCTTTTTTTGCATCATTTTATCGTGAAAGACAATTAAAGGGCGGGCATGTTATCTTATTAAACGGCGCAGAGCATCCGCTTTATGAAAAAACAAAAGAGCAGGCATTGATGGCGCTTCGCGCATTTCCTATGGGATTGCAGGCAGGCGGCGGCATCACGGATCGGAATGCGGAGGAATTTTTAGAGGCGGGGGCGTCCCATGTGATTGTAACGTCATTTGTTTTCCGTGAAGGAAGGATCGATTACGAACGGCTGGAGCAACTGGTGAAGGCGGTCGGCAGGGAACGTATCGTTTTGGATCTCAGCTGCAGAAAAAAAGACGGAAAATATTATATTATGACAGACCGTTGGCAGAAATATACGGATACCGTTCTTGATCTTGAGCTTTTGGAAAAACTGGAGGGGAGCTGTGACGAGTATCTGATCCATGCGGTAGATGTAGAGGGAAAAGTGTCCGGAATAGAAGAAGGCGTGGTAGAGCTGCTTGGCACATATGACGGCAGACCCGTGACCTATGCCGGAGGCGTACATGATTATCAGGATCTTGAGATTTTAAAGACCATAGGGAAGGGACGGGTCAATGTAACGATCGGAAGCGCGCTTGAGCTATTTGGCGGTTCCTTGGATTTGGACAGGGTAATAGAGCTGTGCGCATATGGGGACGGTAACAAAAAGGCTTGCTGTAACCCGGAGTAAGCCTTGCAAAAGCCCGGAAAAAAGGAACCGCAAGCGGTTCCTTTTTGTGTTAAGTGTTTTTAATCCGTTAAAACAATATTGCTTATTCTAAAACAAAATCAGTTGCTGAATGACTAAGTTTATATTTTAGGAAAAGGCACATCGAAAACTGATTAAAACCTTGGTTTAAATAATCAAGTATGATTATTTCTTAATAACATTGCTGGCCTGAGGTCCCTTTGCGCCTTCTACAACGTCAAATTCCACAGCCTGACCTTCGGTTAATGTCTTATAACCTTCTTCGTTCTGAATTGCGGAGAAGTGTACAAATACATCCTTTCCGTCAGCTGTTGAAAGGAAACCATAACCTTTCTGCGCGTTAAACCACTTAACTGTACCTTCCATTACCAAGTACCTCCCAAAAAATAAATTATCTTGCAAACGGATGTTTGCATCATAGATACTATAGCACATGAAAAGAAAAATGTAAAGAAAAAAAACAAAAGTAAATTTAAGGAGCAATATATTCTGCGAGATAAATTTGTATGGAAAAATCAGGGGAATTGAAAAAATATCTTGATAAATCTGAAATTCTGTGGTAGCGTTCTTTATAGATGGAATATTATGTTGACCTGACCATAATGAATGGAAAATATAGAAGAAAAAGATAGAAAGAAAATATAGAAAGTAAAAATAAAAGGGAAAGCCGCATATCCGAAAGGAAACGGCTTTCCGGATACAGACGAGGAAGATCAGATGGCAAGTAAAAAAGAAAGACAGGAAAAAAAACGACTGGCACAAAAGGAGCGAAGACTATTAGAGCAGAGCAGTCAAACATCGGAAACAGCCGTAAGTGATGAAAAAAACGGTGAGGAAGCATGGGTTCGTCCGCCGACACGTGAGGAAGTAGAATTTGACCATTTAGGGCGACATAATATCACCTTTTACCGGATTTATGTTATGCATAAAAACCATAAAGGCGAAGTGCATCATTATACACTGGGAAGGATGCAGATGTTTTTGCTGTTGGGAAGTTTTTTGTGTATTATGGGTCTGCTGTGCGGTATTCTGGTATTTAAGGAGTACCGGAGAAGTAATCAGCTGGCGAACGCCAGGACGCTGGTCACAACGCTGCAGGGACAGTTGGCGACGGAAATGCGTCAATCAGACGAGCTTGCACTTCAGATTTCGGAATTAAATGAAAAAGTGGATATCCTGAGCAGTACATTGACGGCTAAGACAGAGGCGTTGGCTGTTTATGAGGAGGAGGAACGGGCCCAGCATATGCCGACTGCTTATCCGCTGCGGGGCAATGCTGCCTATTATGTGCCGAAAGAAGGCGGAGAAGATGGTACGGAAGCGGAAGAAGGGGGCACTGAAGCAGAAGATGAACCGGAAGAGCTCATGGTGCAGTTTATGACAGACATGGGAAGCAGTATGGTTGCGACGGCAGATGGCGAAGTATCTGAGGTCAGCCCTTTGGAGGACGGCGGATATAAGATTGTGATTGATCATGGCAATGGTTTTATGACGAGCTATTCCGGCATCGGAACGATTATGGTGAAAGAGGGGGATGCTGTTACAACGGGTTCGATACTGCTTGGCATTACTGAAGATGATACGGTGCTCTCCTATCAGATCATGCGAAACGGGGAGTATATCGATCCATGGGAATGTATGGAAATCCATGGATGATCCGCCGGTTTTTCCGGTGGTTTTCATGAAATTCTTTTTCTTTGGCATATATTTGGTATTACTGCTTTACATGTAGTTTTATTTACTATATAATAAAGTATAGCAGTAGAGCTCGAATTGACATAGGCGATTGTGGGAGGGTTATGTAAACCTCATAGACAGTAATGCAGAATGAAAAATCATACAGCAATTAATTGGCGATTGCCTGACGTTGATATTAAGAGAGGATATATCTTATGACAATTAATACGGAAGATCTGATCAACAGCATCATGGAAAGTTTTGACAGAATAAAGTTTATTGATTCTGCCGAGATACCGAACATTGCGCTTTATATGGATCAGGTGACCACCTTTATGGATGACCACCTGAAGGATTCGGCGAGATATAAGGATAAAGATAAAATTCTGACAAAGACCATGATCAATAATTACGCAAAAAATGATCTCCTGCCTCCGCCGGAGAAAAAGAAATATTCCAGAGAGCATATCCTGATCCTGACTCTGATCTATTACTTTAAGAATATTTTATCCATTAATGATATTCAGATGATGCTGAAGCCGCTGACGGAAAAATATTTTGGAAAAGAGTCGGGAAGCACGATCAGGGATATCTATGATGAAGTGATCAAAATGGCGCAGGAGCAGTGCGACGGACTGAAAAATGACATAAAGGATAAATATGAAGAAACCGAGAGAGTATTTAGCAGCTCCCAAGTCTTTGCGGATGTCGAGAAGAAAGACAGAGAGGAATTGAAGAATTTTGCGTTTATCTGTATGCTTGGATTTGATGTCTATATCAAAAAACTTCTGATCGAAAAGCTTCTCGATGAAAATGCCGCAAAAGAGGAAAAGAAAGCATGATTATTTTAGCTGTTTCACCAGCTCATCATACTGGCGGTACATCCGCTGGACGCCATTTTCCAGAAGATAGTAGTGCATGATATAGGGAACCAGAAGAATCATTAGGGCTGCCAGCAAAAGAAGGAGTCCCGGATTCATTTCCATAATGCAGAAAAAGAAAACAGCAAATGCCAGTCCCGCAAACATCAGTGTGACAAGCAGATGGATCAACCGCTCATGGGAAAAGAAGGCGATCTGTTCCAGATGCCTTGCAAGAAGCTTTTCATATTCTTTCCGGGTAGGCATGATATCCTTCTGCGCCGTTGCTTCATAATTGCCATCCGCATCGAAGGCTGTCGTTACAGGCAGCTCGTGTGCCAAGATCTGATCCATATAAGACAGATATGCTAACATTCGTTTACGCATAGATTCCTCCATCTATAAAAAAAACCCAAGCATGACGGTACTTGAGTTTTTTTTATTCTGAATATTTTGATTTACGCCATTTTATTGACCGCAAGATTCAGACGGGAAATCTTTCTGGAAGCATAATTTTTATGATAAACGCCTTTTTTGGCAGCTTTATCAATTGTGCTTGTCGCATTTAACAATGCGCTTTTAGCTGCTTCCTGATCCCCTGCGTCGATTGCCGTATATACCTTCTTTACAGCAGTCTTTACGCCTGATCTGATCGACTTATTTCTGTCTGCCTTTGTCTGGTTGACAAGGATTCTCTTTTTTGCAGATTTAATATTAGCCAAGACTTTGCACCTCCTGTTTTTTGAATATGTCGTAAGATTACGAAACCCTTTACTCAACATTTATGCCAGATCCGGACACGGACGTTTCTGGTATAAACACACTTTTATATAGTAAATTACAGGGTAAAATATGTCAATACATATTTTGAAAATTTTCGCAAAAAATAAGTTTACGAATATAATAAATATACGGAAAATATCATTAAGGATACGAGGTGCGGAAGTGGAAAGCTATATTGCGCGGACAGATCTGGCGGTGGAGGCCAAGGAATGTATCAATATGCCGGAACATTCTATCAATGGCGTCCGTATTCAGGAAAATTATAATGAAGAAATGGATATTAAGACAACGACTGTGGTGATCGAGAGTAAAAATGCCGAAAAGAAGCTGGGAAAGCNGATGGNANATTATANTACGNTGGAGGCGNCGGGGCTGGTCGANCCGGACGAGGATTATCACAGGGNGATCTCGCTGGAAATAGCAAAGNACCTTTTAAATATTATAAAAGAACCTGATGAGGAAAAGTCGATCCTGGTGGTCGGACTGGGCAACCGTGATGTGACGGCGGACTCTTTGGGACCCAGCGTGGTGGATCATCTGTTTATCACGAGACATATTATTATGGAATATGGAAAAGCCGCGTATGAAAAACACAAGATGCATATGATATCGGGGATCGTCCCCGGCGTCATGGCAAAGACCGGTATGGAGACGGCGGAGATCGTAAAAGGCGTCGTGGAAAAGACAAACCCCGATCTGTTGATCGTCGTTGACGCGCTGGCGGCAAGAAGCACAAAGCGGCTGAACCGGACAGTGCAGATCACGGATACCGGCATCTGGCCCGGATCCGGCGTAGGCAATCACCGCAATGCATTGACGGAGGAAAGCCTTGGGATCCCTGTGATTGCCATCGGCGTCCCTACGGTCGTGGATGCAGCGACGATCGTCAATGACGCGGTGACACTGACGAAGGAAGGAAAGATCAACGGCATGAGTGAATTAAACAGCATGTACGTGACCGGTAAGGATATTGATTCCATTATTTCCAGACTTTCCTACACGATCTCGGAGGCGATCAATATTGCGCTGGATATGGAGCAGGAGGCGACACAGTGATCTGATACCGGAGATAATGTAACATGAAATACTGTAATAAAAATATGAAAAATCATAACATGAGATATTGTAATATATGAGATATCATAACATGAGATATAGCAACATGGGATAGCATAACATGAAATATTGTGACACATGAAATAGAGTAACATGACAAGTCATATAATATATTTTTTGGCAATATACTGAATTATGGTTTATTACAGACAGGACAAACAAAAAAGAATAAAGTATCTCTGCGGTATCGCGGGGGCGGGGATTTTATTGATAGCCATAGCTGTCGGAGAGGCGGGAAGACATCCCGTAAAGGAGGGCGGCTTTGATATCGTCAGGTATCTTGGGGAAAGAATGACGGTGCTGGTCTGTCCGGTGTCCGGATTTTTGAAAGCTTCGGAGACGACGGATTCATGGCAGGAATTTTTTTATTCCATTCCTTTTTATCAAAGTCCGTTATATGATTACATACATGGGGAAGAGGAAGGTACTATGACGCTGAGTTATGAGATGCTTGCCCTCCGGGAGGGCAGCGACGAAGGCGGCGCAACGTCGGCGGCGGATGATTCATGGGCGGCAGCTTCCGATGCTATGCTGCAGGCATGGAACATGCCGGGCGGGGATGCCGGCTTTTCGGTCAATGATGCGGTGCCGCTGCAGGAGATCCTGCCGGGGGCGGCAGGAGGCTTTACCTTGGAAAATTTTGTCCCTGCGTCGGAGCGGAAGGTATATTACAGCCTGAATGATTTACGGGATTATTCCTTTTTGATACGGAATTTTTACATTGTAGATCCGTCAACCGGTGTGACGGCAGATCAGATCAATGCGGAGTATATGATGTCGCAGGACATGACGATCAATAAGGAAGTGGATGGACCGCAGATATTGATCTATCATACACATTCGCAGGAGGCGTTTGCGGATTCCGTACCGGGAGACACTTCGACGACGATCGTCGGCGTGGGAGAGTATCTTGCTTATATTCTGGAGGAGGAGTACGGATATGAAGTGCTTCACCATGTCGCCAGTTATGATACGCAGCAGCACAATTATGCCTATTCCTATGCGGAACCGGAGATCCGTAAGCTTCTGGAGGAATATCCCAGCATCCAGGTGGTGATCGACCTGCACCGCGACGAGATGGCGGAGGGGACGAGACTGGTCACGCAGATCAACGGACAGCCGACAGCGCAGTTTATGTTTTTCAATGGGCTCAGTTATCTGAATGAGCTGGGACGCATTGATTATCTTGCCAATCCGAATCTTAAGGAAAATCTGGCATTTTCCTTTCAGATGCAGATGATGGTCAACTCCTATTATCCGGGACTGGCAAGACGGATCTATCTGAAGGGATATCGTTATAATATGCATCTTACCGGAAAGTATCTGCTGATCGAGCTGGGAGCGCAGAATAATACAGTACAGGAGATCAGGAATGCCTGTTACCCGCTGGCGGATGTGCTTGACAGGGTTCTAAGCGGAAGGTGATGACAATCCGGAAAAAATTTGCTATAATACGGAAGTGGCATAAGTTCGGTAAGAAGATAAGAGAGAATCGCTTGATTATTATGAATACGGATTGTATTATATCATATTTGAAAAAAGTGAACCCCAAATGGTATCCTGTCATTGCTTTTATTTTGACACTGTTGACGGTGACGCTGTCATTTTCCATGGCGCAGATGCTTTCCAATGGGAAATACACTGTGCTGTTCGGCGATTTTTTGAAACAATATGTCCCTTTTGCGAGACTGCACGCACAGGAGATCAGACAGGGTAATTTTTCCGGATATTCATGGAATGTTTCCATGGGACAGGGGACAAGCCTTCTGTATGCGTTTTATTCATATAGTCCTTTTTATCTACTCTTTTTATTGATATCCGACGATCTGGTGGCATCGGAGCTGGCAGTTTTGTTGCGGATTGCAACTGCTGCCCTGACGTTCTGCCTGTATCTGCAGAAAGGAAGGAAAGAGAAAGGTTTAAAATGCATCTTTTTTTCCATCTGCTATGCGGTATGCTCTTTTCAGATCGTCTTTTATATTGCATGCGACAGTGTATATCTTTTCCCATTGGCACTGCTTTCTATTCACCATTTTATTGATACGAAGAAGGCAAGTGGACTTACGCTTGTATATGCTGTGTCTTTTGTGATCTATTTTTATTATGGGTATCTGATCGGTATTTTTTCTCTCCTCTATTTTGTTGGACTTCTTTGGTATAGGGATGGAAAAGGATGGATCAGAAAAAATGTAAAATTGATATTGATCTATATGACAAGTGTCGCAGCGGCAGTGCTGTTAAGCATGGTGATGCTGTGTCCTGCGATTATGTATTATCTTGACAATTCAGGAGTGTTTGATAGCAGCTATACCGGTTTGAAGCTGCTTCCGACGGATTTCTGGCATGCGATGTATCTTGGCCGTCCTTTTACCTATAATCAGGATCTTCCATATTTGTATTGTGGTCTGCCGGTGCTTCTTCTTTTGCAGATGTATTTTATAAATCACAAAATATCCAAAAAGGAAAGGATTACGGCAGGTGTTGCGCTGTCGGCTTTGCTTTTGGTTAGTTACATTTCGCCATTGTATGAGATGCTGCATCTGTTTAATCGTCCGGATGGCTATACGGTGCGTTATACATTTGTTACAGTTTTGCTGTTGGTAGTGATTGCATGCAGAGAGTGTACTTTTTTAAGAGATATCAGCCAGAAGAAGCTTTTTGCTGTGGCAGTAGTTGATATTTTGTTTTATTTTGTGGGTTATCTGCTGAACAGAGGTATTTTTGATTCAGGAATCCTTTCACTTACTGTTCCGGCGGCAATTGCTAATATTGCATTTCTGCTGCTCTGGTGCATAGTTTTTTATGTTGTGTTCACGAACCGTCTGGACAAGGTATCGCTGACGTTGGCTGCCATGCTGCTGATTATGGTGGAAACCGGTTTGAATTCTTACTGGATCATTGACGAGCTTTCTGTAATATCAGAGGAGATGTACCGTAGTTGGCAAGAAGAAGCCAAAGGGGCGGTAGAGGATTTGAAACAGGAGGATCAGGGGATCTATCGGGTAGGATTCAGTTATTATTTGACGACTAATCAGCAGGCATTACTTGGGTATATGGGCGTACCTATATTTGCGTCAACACGAAGCGCCGCATTGGATACATTTATGTTTTATATGGGGGATTCCGTAAGATTTGGATTTTATCAGACAGGCGCCAATGATGTGACAGATATGCTTTTGGGCGTGAAATATTATATAGATCAGCAGGAATATGATCCGGCGGCAATAGCGCGGCAGACACCGGNATATTATCGNATGGAGCATACGACTGGAAATGGGNNANATGGTTANTGATCAGNTATNNACGGTCAAGCCATATACNAGAGATGTANTCTATAATCAGAACCGGCTTTTGTCGGCAATGACGGGGGAAGAGATTGATGTATATCGGGAGGCGGGTGTACCGGAGTTATTGCCCATCGGAATGGAATGGGAAGTGGAAGGCGAGGGGATGTCTTTTTCCAAAGCAGAGGAAGCTGAGGTGGGCGTATTGGATTACGCGATTCCTGTCGGATCATATGAAAAGGCATATGCCTATTTTTCACTGACTGATGATGCAGAGGGGGAGAATGTTTCCGGCCACACCTTAACGGAAAAGGAATTTGCGGTCTATGTTTTTTCCATGGGAAATTACCGCCGCCCTTATCTGACGGATCGATTGTTGTATTCTCCGGCAATCATAGAGATGGAACGACGTGGTGATCAGTTTTCCGTAAGGCTGATCGATTATAATGAGGCGGGGATCCAATCTGCGTATCGTAAATTATTCCTGTATTATCAGGATGATGGAGAATTGGACCGCGCGCATGAGATCTTAAGTAAGAATCAGTGGGAGATCGAAGAATTTCAAGATGGATATGTCAAGGCGGAGATCGACGTGGCTGAAGATAGGGATATTTTATTCCTTTCGATCCCCTATGATAAGGGATGGGAGCTTTTGGTGGATGGCAGCAGGCAGGAGTTGCTGGGGCTGCTGGATGGTTCCTTTTTGGGCGCAAGGCTTTCGCCGGGAACGCATGAACTGATCTTGCGTTATAAACCACGGGGAAGAATGGCAGGGATATTATTGACCGGCTGTGGTGCGGTCTTATGGGCGGTTTTGTTTGCTATGGATAGAAAGATTAGGAAAGGAAAAGAAATGCCATGAATAAAAAAAGTATATTGAAAGACAGTTTGATTACTTTTGGACTTACGCTATTATCGATGATTGTCATTTTTTTCTTAACAAAGATCCTGCCGGGGCAGGAAAAGGTAATATTCCCGGGTGATTTATATTGTCAATATGCCGTTTTTGGAAGGTTATTCATGAATAAACTGTGGGAGGGCAGCAATTTTTTCTATTCGTGGAATATCGGCATGGGCGGTAATACTGCGCTGCTATTTGCGTTTGCTGCAATGANTCCGCTGAATATTATTTATATGCTCATNGAGGACATANAGATTGCNACATNGNTAATNNTNNTNNTGAAACCTNCTCTGNCAGCATGGNNTTTCTTNTAGCNTGTATGGCAGATATAATCTTAGGCAGGAAAGTAAGCTTGTCATTGCGGTTGCTATCGGTTATGGACTTTGTAGTTTTTATTGTGTTGTTGCCATGATGAACAGTATTGCAGAGGGGCTTTATTTCCTGCCCCTGGTACTGATCTTTGTAAAACATTTTTTGGATACAGGTAAAAAAGTGGGACTTGCGATGGTTTATGCTTTATCCTTTCTTTCGTTTTTTTATGGAGGATTTATTGTCGGGCTCAGTTCTTTGGGATATCTTTGCTTGTGTATTTTTGTACATCGACATTATAGCGGCAGGGAAAGAATGAAGATACTGTTCGGATATGCTGTGAGCGTAGTCACTGCAATGTTACTTTCGGCATGTGTGCTCCTGCCGGCGGCATATTATGCAGTTTCATTGAATAGTACAGGTCTGGAAACGGAAATTGCAGAGTTCGCAATGTCTCAGGCATGGGATATCCTTCCGTGCTTTCTCCCAGGAAGGAAAATTATTATGGATACACCCTTCCCTTATTTGTATTGTGGATTGCTGACATTCATTATGATGTTTTTTTACTTTATTAACCAAGAGATTGCAAAAAAGGAAAGGATTTGCGTAGCGGTGGCGGTTATTGTGTTGATTTTGTCTATGATGCTGAAGCCTGTATATCTGTTTCTGCATATGTTTAATATACCGAACGGATATACTGTCCGTTTTGCTTATGTGCTTTCTTTCGTAGCGGCATCAGCTGCAGTAAGACAGTTATCCTGGCTGCAGTTGTCCGGACAACAGGCAGAACGGCTGTCGCAGATAAAACTCCTGCTTGCAGTGATATTTCTTGCGGTAACACTGGGGTTATTTTTCTGTTTATCAAAGATTGAAGGGAAATTGTCACTGGCAGGAGCGCAGGGCGCTTCTTTAAAGAGCATATTGCTGACCATAGCATTGGCGCTTTTATGGATATGGATGCTTTACAGGTATTTGAAGGATAAAAACGGTAGGAGGTTGGTATTTCTGGCAGTTCTGCTTACGATGATAGAGTCGATTGTCAATGGACATTATCTGATGGGGGGGAATGGATATTATGGAAGGGAGTTTTATGAAGAAAGACATNATCTTGCTGAGGNGGTNATATNNAAGGTCAAAGNNGNANATGATNGGATATATCGGATAGCGTATCAGGATAAGCATAATTATAATATGCAGACGGCTTATGATTATTATGGGATTGCGTATTTTTCTTCTGCGGTAAATGAAACGACTTCCCATGCACTGGATCGGCTGGGATATGCCAGAGGCGATTTTACAATCTATGATTTTGTACAGGATGAAGTTATGAAGACACTGCTTGGCACTGCATATACAATCCGGCTTTTATATGATACACAGGGGGTGGAGTATGAGATCATAAAGAATCCTTATCCGCTTCCGTTGGGGTACATGGTACAGGATGAAATATTATCTTATGCCTTTTCGGAGAATGTATTTGAGAACCAGCAGAGACTGCTGAAGTGTATGACGGGGAAAGATGTCTTGTGTATGGAAATTTATTATGGGGATATCTGTATATATCCTTATAATGTTTATGATGACGGACCGGACTTAGATGCAGATGAAGCGTATCTGAAATTCACGCTGCCGTATCAAGAAGAAGTAAAACCGTATGCTTGTTTTTATTCCGACTTTGACAGGACTTTTGGCAGAGTGCCGTGGGTCAGCGAGACTTCTGATATTATACTCCTTGGAATCGAAGAAAGTTTTCTTTCACAGCCGCATACGGTGCCGATGGAGCGGGAGGGGGAGAATTATGCGGTTTATATTGTTTTTCCAAGATTTAATAAGGGTATGAACGAAAGTTTTTCGGTGACAAACGCAGATTTTGCTTTTTATCATGAGGACGGACTGGCAGTATATCATGAGGAGCTTGCAAAGGCAGGTCTGCAGATAGATGTGATGGAGGACGGGTATGTTAAGGGAAGGGTTGTGGCTTCCGAAGAAAAGCCGGTATTATTTACCTCATTTCCATACGAAGAAGGCTGGAAAGCTTATGTTGACGGGAAGGAGCAGGAGATTGTTCCGCTGCTGGAGGGCGGCTTTATCGGGCTTAGATTGGAAACTGGAGAGCATGAAGTGGAATTGCAGTTTACTGCACCTTATTCCCAGCAGGGGAAATGGATGTCTCTTTGCGGATTGATTTTACTGATGATATTGATTATTGCGGATCTTTATGATACAAAGAAAGTAAAGGAAAGGTAACGATAGAAAGGAACATAAATAGATCATGCAGGAGAATATCAGAAATTTTTGTATTATTGCCCATATCGATCATGGCAAGTCGACGCTGGCTGACAGGATCATCGAGAAGACGGGGCTTTTGACGCAGCGGGAGATGCAGGAGCAGGTTCTGGACAATATGGATCTGGAGCGGGAGCGCGGGATCACAATCAAGGCGCAGGCTGTCAGGACGATCTATAAGGCAAAGGATGGGGAGGAATATATCCTTAATCTGATCGATACGCCAGGACATGTGGACTTTAATTACGAAGTCAGCCGTGCGCTGGCAGCCTGTGACGGCGCGATCCTTGTGGTGGACGCGGCGCAGGGGATTGAAGCGCAGACATTGGCGAATGTCTATATGGCGCTGGATCACGATCTGGAGGTTTTTCCCGTTATTAATAAGATTGACCTTCCCAGCGCGGAACCACAGAGGGTGGTTGAGGAGATTGAAGATGTGATCGGCATTGAAGCGGAAGGCTGTCCGTTGATCTCTGCAAAAAATGGGATCGGGATCGAGGATGTTCTGGAAAGCATCGTAACAAAGATTCCTGCGCCAAAGGGTAGCAGCGACGCTCCGCTGCAGGCTTTGATCTTTGATTCCTTATATGACCCATATAAGGGAGTCATTGTCTTTGTCAGGATCATGGAGGGCTGTATCAAAAAAGGCACGAGGATGAAGATGATGGCGACCGGGGCATCGTTTGACGTGGTTGAGGTCGGTTATTTCGGCGCGGGACAGTTTATCCCCTGTGAGGAGCTTTCCGCGGGAATGGTTGGTTATATCACGGCATCGATCAAGAATGTCAAAGATACTGCCGTCGGCGATACGGTAACGGATGCGGACAACCCCTGTCAGGAACCCCTACCCGGCTATAAAAAGGTGCTGCCCATGGTATATTGCGGTCTTTATCCGGCGGATGGCGCAAAGTACCCTGATCTGCGGGATGCGTTGGAAAAGCTGAAGCTCAATGACGCGTCGCTTTTCTATGAGCCGGAGACTTCCGTGGCGCTGGGATTTGGATTCCGCTGTGGCTTCTTAGGATTACTGCACCTTGAGGTGATTCAGGAACGGCTGGAGAGGGAATATAATCTTGATCTTGTCACCACAGCGCCCAGTGTTATCTACAAGGTCTATAAGACGGACGGGGAGGTGATTGATCTTACCAATCCCACCAATCTTCCGGATCCTTCGGAGATCGATCATATGGAGGAGCCGATTGTCAAGGCGGAGATCATGGTGACGAAGGATTTTATCGGATCCATTATGGAACTGTGTCAGGAACGGAGAGGAAGGTATCTTTCCATGGATTATATGGAGGAGACAAGGGCGCTGCTGAAATATGAGCTGCCGTTAAACGAGATCATTTATGATTTTTTTGATGCCCTGAAGTCGCGCTCCAAAGGGTATGCATCATTTGATTATGATATCAAGGGGTATGAGACCTCCGAATTGGTCAAGCTTGATATCCTGATCAACAGGGAAGAGGTAGATGCGCTGTCCTTTATCGTACACAGCGGCAGCGCCTATGAGCGGGGGAGGAAAATGTGTGAGAAGCTAAAGGATGAGATCCCAAGGCATCTGTTCGAGATCCCGATCCAGGCGGCGGTGGGAGGCAAGATCATTGCAAGAGAGACGGTTAAGGCGATGCGCAAGGATGTGCTTGCCAAGTGTTATGGCGGTGATATCACCCGTAAAAAGAAGCTTTTGGAAAAACAGAAGGAAGGCAAGAAGCGGATGCGTCAGGTCGGCAATGTAGAGATCCCGCAAAAGGCGTTTATGAGCGTGCTGAAGCTGGATGAAGATAAGTAGGTTGAAAACCATTATGATTTTGATGTGTTATATTGCAGATGTCTTTGTATGATGAGATCGGAGCCGGAAGGGAGAGGGAAACAGGTGGGTACGGATAGTGAAATGAGTGAAAATCATGAAATAAACAAAGGCAATCAACGGAATAAGGTGATATCAGACAGAATAAAGCCTGCCGTAAGGAATCTGCTGCTTTTATTATGTGCTGCTGCATTGGTGGAAATCTGTGTGTTTAACTTCCGGTCGATACAGTCCCTTTTTTACAAGGAACATTCGTGGGATGAATATAAGGTAGAATATTCGGGAGTGAAAATATATGAGGACGATATTATCAGCATACAGGACGAGAATGCGGTTATATCGATACAGGACATAGACCATGAGGTAAAAAATATCAGACTGGATCTGGAACTGTTGGATGCCATTGATCTTTTTTATATGGAGAGCGGTGTATGTTATGTGGATATAGATGTGCTGGATGAGGGCAACAGTGAAATAATGTATAGGCTCATGGAGGACTGGCCGATACAGCCTGAAAATATTACGTCGCAGTTTAAATGGATCCAGACGATGGGAGAGATACAGAGGCTTGACATCANTGTATATCTGCCGGCGGGGCATTTGTTTAAGGTTAACNGAATTACTTTTAATNCGACAAAGCCGCTGGATTTTNCCATGGTTCGTATGCTGTCGGTATGGCTGGTATTTCTATTGTNTTNTGGTCTGCNCAGGAAGTCAGGCTGGTGGAAGGAGGACTGCAGACAGATCACATTGGAGAAGAAAGCCGTACTGGGGATTATCTTTATGATTTTTTATGGAATTTCCTGCTTTCTGATGGTATCCAATCCCCTGATTATGCATGATGATTACAATCCTTATCAGGAGCTTGCATGGGCTCTGGATGCGGGGCAGGTGTCCCTTTTGGAACAGCCGCCGCAGGAACTTATCAGCATGGAGAATCCCTATGATCATTATGCAAAAAAAGCTGCCGATATTGATTACAAATTTGACTTTGCGTATTATGATGGGAATTATTATGTGTATCATGGAATTCTGCCTTGTCTTTTGTTTTACCTGCCGGTTTATCATTTGACAGGGTTAAATATGCCCAATTCCATCCCTGTGTTTTTCTGTTGTTTGATGTTTGGAATAGGACTGCTTTTGCTGATGCGCCAGATTATTATCAGATATTTTCCGAAAACACCGTTTGCAATGCTGGTATTGATCACACTGACCGGACTGTTTGGCTGCCAGCTGCCGTTTTTTATCACGCAGTCCACTTCCTATATTCTGACGGTGATCTGTGCTGTCGCTCTGGTTGTGTGGGGAGTTTATTTTTGGATATCAGCAAAAAAAATAGGAGAGACGGGATATTCCAAAGGAAGGATTGTGGCGGGATCTTTCTGTATGTCGCTGGTTGCTGCGGTCAGACCGACGCTTTTGCTCTACAGCGTGCTTGCATTTGTGATCTTTGGTCGGGCGTGGCTTACTGACAAGGAAGGATATGAGAAAAAGGACAGGATCACTATGATAGTATTATTTGCCGTGCCGTATGTGGCTGTGGCAATCCCGGTAATGTACTATAATGTTATCCGTTTTGGCTCGCCTTTTGAATTTGGATTTCAATATAATCTGACAGCATATGATGCCAGACATGTTCAGTTTTCTTTAGATCGGATCTGTTATGCAATCGGAGAATATTTATTCCGTATTCCTGATTTTAATTATTTCTTTCCGTTTATTAATATCTTTGCGTCATATTGGAACATTGGTGCGCACGGCGTTACAATTTTTGAAGGAAGCTTTCAAGCCGGACTGATTCCTTTTAATCTTTATCTGCTTGCTGCGGCAGTGGTCTTGGAAAAGCGTAAGGAGTTTCAGAAAAAAGGGATTTACCTTTTCGGTCTGTGTCTAATGTTGATTGGAATTTTCTTAATGATATATGACGTAGAGCTTACAAATGTTATTGCATACCGCTATCAGGCAGATTTTTCGTTTGCCTTATTCATCACCGCCTGGGTAGGAATTTTATGGTTGCAGGAAAATTATGTCGGAAAGGATTCCATTAAGTCATTTCAAAAAATATTGCTGGGTGTTGTATTCCTTTCTGTGGTGATGAACGCTGTCTTTTGGTTTACGCCTTCTGTAAATTTTCCGATGGCTTCGGGCAATACGCAGTTGTATTACGATATCTATTATGGTTTCAATTTCTGGTAGGAACAGGTATAGAACTTGTGTTTTAGATGACGATTTATGGTATTAAGGAATTTCATGAAAAGCGGAGGAAAAAATGGGTAAGAAAGAAATGATCATGGATAAGGAAATAACTAAAGATAAGGGGATTTTTAGCAGGGTAAAGCTCACTGTAAGAAATCTGCTGTTTTTGCTGTGCACGTCGGCTTTGGTAGAAATCTGTGTATTTAACTTCCGGTCTATCCAGTCCCTTTTCTATGAAGAACATTCGTGGGATGAATATAATGTGAAATATTCAGGGGTTAAATTATATGATGACGGTATCATCAGTATACAGGATCAGGCGGCGGTCATTTCAATACAGGATATTGGTCTCGATATAAAGAATATCAGATTAGAGTTGGAACTTCCGGATTCTATCGACCTGTTTTTTCGGGAAAGTGGTGTGTGCTATGTGGATATAGGTGTGTGCGATGAAGGTGGCGGCAACGTGATGTATGGGTTGGTAGAAGACTGGCCTGTACAGCCCCAAAATCTTACTTCGCAGTTTAAATGGATGCAGACGATGGGGAAGACTCAGAGACTTGATATTCAATTAGAACTTCCGGCAGGACATCTGCTGAAGGTCAATGGACTCACTCTGAACGCAAGAAAGCCGTTGGATTTTTCAGTGGTTCGCTTTGTGATTACCTGGCTTGTATTTCTGCTGTGTTATGGATTGCGCAGGCAGTCGGATTGGTGGAAGGAGGAATGCAGGCAGATTACATTTAAAATGAAATCTATAATTGCCGGTGCCTTTTTTGTATTTTATGGGATATCGTTTTTTCTGATGGCTTCTAATCCTGCGGTCATGAATCAGACATACAATCCTTATCGGGAACTTGCATGGGCGCTGGATGCCGGGCAGGCATCCCTTTTGGAACAGCCGCCGCAGGAGCTAGTCAGCATGGAGAATCCGTATGCATATTGGGAAAAAGATGCTGCAGAATTGAATTACAAATTTGATTTCGCGTATTATGACGGAGCGTATTATGTATATCATGGAATCCTGCCCTGTCTGCTGTTTTACCTGCCGATTTATCATTTGACCGGATTGAATATGCCCAATTCCATTCCGGTGTTTTTCTGCTGCCTGCTGTTTGGTTTTGGGCTGGTCTTATTGGTACGGCAGATCATTATCAGGTATTTTCCGAAGACACCGTTTGCAATGTTGATATTGATTACACTGACCGGACTGTTTAGCTGCCAGCTGCCGTTTTTTATCACACAGGCAGATTCATATATTCTGACGATCATCTGCGCTGTTGCCTTGGTTGTATGGGGACTGTATTTCTGGATATCAGCAAAAAGGATAGAAGAGCCGGGATATTCCAAAGGCAGGATAATAGTGGGATCGTTCTGTATGGCGCTGGTTGCCGCGACCAGACCGACGCTTCTGCTCTACAGTGTGCTTGCGTTTGTGATCTTTGGGCGGGCATGGCTTACTGACAGGGAAGGATATGATAAAAAGGACAGGATCACTATGATAGTATTATTTGCCGTGCCGTATGTGGCTGTGGCAATCCCGGTGATGTACTATAATGCTATTCGTTTCGGATCACCTTTTGAATTTGGACTGAAGTATAATCTGACGACATTTGATATCAGACATCTACGTTTTTCTTTAGACCAGATCTATTATGCAATCGGAGAATATCTTTTTCACACACTTGATTTTAATTATTTTTTCCCTTTTATAAATACTTTTGAAACATATACAAATATGAATGCACATAGCAGTATCGATATAGAGGGAACCTTTCATGCCGGCTTGATTCCTGTAAATCTTTTTCTCCTGGCAAGCATGGTGTTCTTAGAAAAACGTAAGGAGTTTCAAAAGAAAGGACTTTATTCTTTCTGTGTGTGTCTGTCACTGATTGGACTCCTGCTGGTGATGCTTGACGTTGCGTTTACAAACGCTGTGATANACCGTTATCAAGCGGATTTNACATTTGCGTTTTTTATTGCAGCGTGGGTGGGAATTTTATGGATGCAGGAACATTATAGCGGNAAGAATTCTTATAAGNTGTTTCAAAAAATATTGCTGACGGTTGTATTCCTTTCCGTAGCAGTAAATGCTTTATTCTGGTTTACGCCATTTAAATTCCCGATGGCTATGGNCAATACGCAGTTGTATTACGATATCTATTATGGTTTCAATTTCTGGTAGAAGCAGCATATGCAGTGTGAATGTGGCGTTTTCGTAGAATATGCTCTGCAGCGGGGAGGCAATGATGGGCAGAAGGATGTCTATTTATATTCATATCCCTTTTTGTATTAAAAAGTGCGGTTATTGCGATTTCCTTTCTTTCCCTGTTAGGGATTGTGGGAGCGGGACGGCGGCAGTTTCTGACGGCGGCAGTAAGTGCGGTGTGCCGGAGGAATATCTGCAAAGACTGCTTTGCGAAATACGTCAGGAAAGCGGTGATTATGCGGATCGGGAGATTGATACGATCTTTGTCGGCGGGGGAACGCCTTCCCTGCTGAAGCCGGGGCAGGCTGAAGCTTTGTTTGACAGGGTATATCAGTCGTTTCATGTTGCTTCTGATGCTGAGATCACGATGGAGGCCAATCCGGGTACGCTGTCAAAAGAAAAATTGGAGATATACCGGCAGGTGGGAATCAACCGCCTGAGTATAGGGCTGCAGTCGGCGGACGATGTGGAGTTGGCAGCGCTTGGACGGATCCACAGGTTTCAGGATTTTCAAGAAAGTTTTGAATTGGCAAGGGATTGTGGATTTCAAAATATCAATATCGACCTGATGAGCGGACTGCNGGNGCNGAGTGTGGAGTCGTGGCTTCATANGCTTCATACGNCTGTAGGGNTTGCTCCGGAACATATATCAGCTTATGNACTGATNNTTGAAGAAGGGACGCCATTTTATCAACGATATGGGACTGACGGAGCAGCAGTCGGGAAAGACCATGAGACAGATAGGGAGAAGCAGGATCAGAAAAAAGATGGGGAAGGAAAGCAACAGATAGAAAAAGAAGATGGAAGAAAACTGCTGACGGAAACGGATGGGAAAGAAAAACTTCCGTCAGAGGAAGAAGAACGGCAGATGTATCATGATACAAGAGATGTCCTTGAAAGGTTCGGCTACCAACAGTATGAAATCTCTAATTATGCAAAGCCCGGATATGAGTGCAGGCATAATATCGGATACTGGATCAGAAAGGAATATGTTGGCTTCGGACTTGGGGCGGCTTCCATGGTCGATAATAAACGCTGGAAGAATACTTCTGACCTGAAAACCTATATGAAACGTGCGGACACATTAAAAGAGGAAATGCAGGTTTTGCCAGTGTGGGAGCAGATGGAGGAGACGATGTTCCTTGGACTGCGTATGAATCGGGGCGTTTTCAAAAAGGAATTTGCAGCGTTGTATGGCGTTGGGATGGAGGCGAGCTATGGGGCATGGCTCCGCCAGATGAGCGTGGAGGGGCTTTTGCTCAATGGGGATCGCGTATGCCTGACAGAGAGAGGAAGGGATCTTGCCAATTATGTGATGGCAGGATTCCTGATAGATTAAAGAAGCGGAGTGAATGGTGCATTTTATTGATAATAATTATAGTTTTGTTCCAGATAGTAATTATATAATGCTGTCTGGTCGTCGCGTCCAAGTTTAATGGTATCATTAATAAGAGCGGTGTCTGTTATGGAAAGCAATACAATGCTTCCCAGCAATATACCTAAAAATACCACTTCTTTGGATCGATACCAATCTTTCTTTCCTTTCAGGCTTATCAGCCTTCTCATGAAAGAAAGATATCCGGCAACAGTATAAGGGAACAGAAAGACCCAAAAGAGTATCGTATATTGCGCTTTTGCCTCCCAAAAGAGCAGGAAAAGGAAACCGCCGATAAACGCGATCGCCGGAAGAAAGGCGGTCAAAGTAGCCTTTTTGGCATCAAATAAAAAGTAGCACAGGCTGCCGAAGAGGATCAGGCTTTGCAAGAGATTAAAGATAAAGTAAAAGACCATGTTGGACGGGGATCCGTCAAGACATAGATATTCCGGCGCTATTGCTTCTGCGGAAGGGATAGGCAGCAGATTATGGTTGAGCATTACCTGTTGGATCCATATGGACTGAAATGTTGGATTATTCCATTGAGAAGCAGTTTTTCGGGCGAGAAACGGTATAAAATAAGAGGGATCGCTCCAAAACTCCCGTGCGTGCTGCTGGAAAGTTTTTTCCGATTCGGCGGCATAAAGATCCAGATCATAATTGCAGGCTGCTATCAAGGCGCTGGTATAGCCGTTGTACCAGCCATCTGCCGCCCATGTGCCTTCGGNAATCCCCATAGTAAGATGTCCGTAACATGCNAGATCCGTGGAACTTTCCTCGTGGGTAATGCCTTCANANGTCAGACNGACTGCCTGACTGCNGCAGTACAGGCAGATCAGACAAAGCGGCAGCAGAAGAAGATGTTTTGCTTTTTTGTGGATGATGGCATTGGATAGGATGACAATAAAGACTGCAATCAAGGGAATGATCGCTGTTTCTTTTACTAGGCCGGCAATGGAAAGCATGGCTACGCTACAGACGGCATCACGGACGCGGCTGCCCTCTAAAAAGTCAGCAATCTTCCAGAAAGCCACCATGGAGAGAGAAAGACTGGCTATATTTCCATAGATAAAAAAGCAGTAAAAAGTGATAGGCAGATACAGGATAAAAAGTATGGATGTAATGGTACTGTTTAACCCGACTGTTTTACAGAAACGATACAGGCTGTAGGATGCCAAAAGCAGCATGGCAAGATTGAAGACCTGAAATGCAACACCGCCTCCCTCGGCACCAAAAAGCGCAACAAAAGGGAGAAACAAAAGAACCAGAGGCTTCATTTTTGGATAGATATAGAGATATCCTGCAAACTTCCATGAAGTATAATCGCCCTGTAGAAAATAATATGCTGAATATAGCGAACTGAATTGGTCGGCTACAGGCTGATAGCGGCAGATCAATATGGCTGCCAGCATCAGAACTGCTATGAAGATATGGACGATCAAGAGAATATGTGTATTCTGTAAAGTATTCAAAATCCTTGCCGTTCTCTTCGGATGTAAGTAAAGAAGATATCCCATTAAAAACACCAGAAGAATGGCGGAAACATGAAGAAACGGCGCATCTGTAAGATATAAAGTGGTTTCATATTCGATCGTCCTATTGATCATGCTGGTGCCAAAGATACTGAGGTAAAAAAGCCAGTCAAGGATCAATATCATAAAAACACGTATTATAACGTTGCAAAAAATCTGAAATCGGGGGGGGGGGTAGTGCGAATATTGGAATACATGATAGTGCCTGCCTTTCCTAGGTTTGTTAAATATAATATATCCACAATGTGTGTTTTGTCTATTTTGCGTTTATAACATACGCCGGCTGTTGCTTCTTTTGATATTTTACTACAATATTTATTACAAAGAAAGTTTTTTGGACAGTCATTAGGAGAGAATAATTCGGACAAAAGTGGGGATAATTGTAAAATATGCATAAAACTTGATAAAATAATTTACTTTACAGAGTACGGATTTTTTTGGTATAATCTATAAAGATGTGGAAAGGCACTTTAGACCGTCTCGCGACATAAGATATAATAAATGCCGCGCGAGGTCTTCTAGTGAAAACATTTCAGCAGCCATTGTCCGGTCCTGAAGAAAGAAGATATTTGGAAGAACTAAAGGGGGATGATCCGGCTGCGGCAAAAGAAGCCAAGCGGATTCTGATCGAGCATAATCTCCGGCTGGTAGCGCATATTGCGAAGAAATACCAGAATGTGGATGAGGATATGGAGGATCTGATCTCCGTAGGAACGATCGGACTGATCAAGGCGATTGACAGTTATGATCCTGGCAAGGGTTCCAAGCTGGTGACCTATGCGTCACGTTGTATCGATAATGAGCTTTTGATGCTGATGCGGGGACGAAAGAAGATCGCAAAGGAAGTGTCCCTGTATGAGCCGATCGGCATGGATAAAGAAGGCAATGAGATCAGCTTTCTTGACATCTGCGTTTACGGCAAGGAGGATATTGCAAAGCAGGATTTTGCGGGACAGATGGAACTGAATTATGTCCTCGGAAGATTGTCGGGAATGGTGCAGGAGATCTTAAACGACAGGGAAAGAGAGATCATCATCTTAAGATACGGATTGTCGGGGAAGCAGGAGATGACGCAGCGCGAGATCGGCAGGATGTTAGGGATCTCAAGAAGCTATGTTTCAAGGATTGAGAAACGGGCTTTGGAAAAGTTAAAGCATGCTATGAAAGAGATAGAGAAATAATCCGTTCAGGATAAAATATAAAAAGGAAAGAGGTAGATGAGATGCCAAAGATTAATGAAATTCTTGCTACGGCAGTACAGGCAAAAGCATCCGATATTCATTTGACAGTTGCTCTGCCGCCTAAGATGCGTGTTAATGGGCATTTGGTAAGTATGGAGAACTTTCCGGTGCTTACCGCAGACGATACTTTGGAGATGCTTCTGGCGATTACGACAGACCATCAGAGAGAGATCTTTAACAGCAAGGGCGAGCTTGATATGTCCTTTGCGTTGGACGGACTTGGCAGATACCGAGTTAATGCGTTCCGTCAGCGNGGNTCTGTAGCGATGGCNTTAAGAGCNGTTAATACGGTNGTTCCTTCTCCGGAGCANTTAGGACTGCCACATGCNTTTGTAGANCTATATACCAGAAAGAGGGGNNTGATNNTGGTNACNGGACCTACAGGNTCCGGTAAGTCAACNTCNCTTGCNTCNATTATCAATCAGGTAAATGAGCACAGGGATGCGCATATCATTACGTTGGAAGACCCGATCGAGTACCTGCATTTACATAAGATGTCGATGGTAAACCAGCGTGAGATCGGATTTGACTCCATGAGCTATGAAAATGCACTTCGTGCTGCGTTGCGAGAAGATCCGGATGTTATTCTGGTAGGAGAGATGCGAGATTTTGAGACGATCTCTGTTGCGGTAACCGCAGCCGAGACAGGCCATTTGGTTCTTTCTACCTTACATACCATCGGCGCGGCAAGTACCGTTGACCGTATCATCGACGTATTCCCGCCGCATCAGCAGGCGCAGATCAGGGTACAGCTGGCAAACGTACTGGAAGCGGTTATTTCCCAGCAGTTGATCCCGACGCAGGATGGACGCGGACGGGCTGCTGCATTTGAGGTCATGATCTCCAATTCCGCAGTGCGTAACCTAATTCGTGAAGGTAAATCACATCAGCTGCTTTCTGTTATGCAGACCACTCGAAAGCTGGGTAATATTGCGATGGATGAGGCGATCATGGCACTGTTCCAGGAAGGAAAGATTTCCAAAGAGATGGCGATTCAGTATGCGGTCGATCCGGATGGAATGGCACAGAAGATGCATTAAACGGTGGGTTGCCTGCAATTGCTTGCAGTTTGTTTGTGGAATGTTTATAGTTTTTTTATGGTTGTTAATGCTTTATTTATAATTGCTAATGCTTTGTTTATGACTTGTTGATATTTTGTTAATGCTTATTAGTGTTTCTTGATTGTTTTGTGATCTAATGAAGTCTTTTGCGGCTGGTCATCCGGCCGGCCGCAATCTATTTCTTATTTTTTCATTTTAAGTTTTTCGGGAGTGATTTTCGTTATTTGTTATTTTTATTTGGAAATCATTTTCGATTTGATCGTATGCGTATTGGGAATTATTTTTGTTTTCATGTTATCTTCATTTTGAGATTCATTTGTGTTGATGCGGTTATTTCTGCTTTTTGATTATTTTCAAATCATTTTCATTATTTGATTTATTTTGGTTTTCATTATTGATTATTTTAAATGTTTTCATTATTTGATTTATTTTAGTTTTTATTATTGATTATTTTAAATATTTAGAGTTTGGGTATTCAAAATTGTTCGCTTTTATAAAGCGACAGCGTTGATTACAAAAATTACATTATGGAAAAAGGAGGAAGGATTTATGGTTGCGGTGATTACAACAGGCGCGCTTCGCGGAATTGAAAGTTATCTTGTCAGGGTAGAGGCGGATGTGTCCAATGGACTGCCGTGTATCGATATGGTGGGGTCGCTGGGCAAGGAAGTGCGGGAAGCGAAAGAGAGAGTGAGGGTTGCGCTGAAAAACAGTGAGATCTCGCTGCCGCCGATGCGGGTCACGCTCAACCTTTCACCGGCAGATCTGCCTAAGGAGGGAACGGGATATGATCTGCCGATCGCCATGGCGCTGCTGGCGGCGCTGGGATATTTCCCGCCGGAGAGGACGGAGGCTGTGATGATCGTTGGGGAGCTTGGACTTGCGGGAGAGGTAAAGGGCGTACATGGGATCCTGCCGATGGCGGTCGAGGCGAAAGCAAAGGGCATCAGAAAATGCATCGTTCCCAAAAGCAATGCGTCGGAGTGCGCAGTGGTTCAGGGGATCGAGGTGATCGGTGTGGAAAATCTGGAACAGACACTTTTGTATCTGCAGTCCGATGAGACAGGGCAGAGGGAGATGATCATACCGACGGTGGTTGATGTGGCGGCATTGTTTCAGGGGATCACACAGACCGGAGAGATGGATTATGCGGAAATGAGCGGGCAGGAAAGCATTAAGCGGGCGATGCAGATCGCGGCAGCGGGATTTCATAATATCCTGATGATCGGACCGCCGGGGGCGGGAAAAACGATGGCGGCGAAACGTCTGCCCGGCATCCTGCCGCCGTTGACGCCGGAGGAAAGCATGGAGGTATCAAAAGTATACAGCGTAGCGGGACTGCTTGGAGAAGATGAGATACTGGTCACAAAACGGCCTTTTATGAGTCCGCACCATACGGTGACGCAGCAGGCACTCGCAGGAGGAGGCAGGACGCCGCAGCCGGGGCTCATCAGTCTTTCTCATAAAGGGATCCTTTTTCTGGATGAGATCGTTCATTTCCCTTCCTACATCCTGGAACTTTTAAGACAGCCTATGGAAGATAAAAAGATACATATTATGCGCAGTAAGGGAAGCTGCATATTTCCGGCTGATTTTATGCTGGTGGCGTCGATGAATCCCTGCCCCTGCGGCTATTATCCGGATGTCAACCGCTGCAGGTGTACGCCGGAAAAGGTAAGGCGCTATGTGGAGAGGCTTTCGGGACCGATTATTGACAGGATCGATATCTGTATTGATGCGCCGAAGATGAAGTATCAGGAACTTAACGGAAGACAGACAGGGAGCAGCAGCGCCATGCTGCGGGAAGGTGTCGAACGGGCAAGAAGGATGCAGAAGAAAAGATATCAGGGAAGGAATATCCTGTTTAACGGACAGCTCGGTCCAAAGGAGATAGAAAAGTTTATCTTGCTGGATCAGGCGGAGGAAAAATATATGGAAGAGATATTTTATAAGATGAATCTGAGCAGCCGTTCCTATCATAAAGCGCTGAAGGTGGCAAGGACGATAGCCGATCTGGAAGGATCAGAGAGGATTCGCAGGGAGCATCTGACGGAAGCAGTATGTTACCGGGGACTGGAGGATAAATACCGGGAATTATAACAGTCATGACAAAACCGATATGTTATCGGAGCCGGAGAAAAATACAGGGAATTAGAGTAAGAAGGGAGTATGGTTGAACATATGGATGCTGAAAAAGAAAAAACAGGGATGGAATACGAACGGGCATGCAGGCATTTCCTGATGTGTGTAGAAGGAATNGGCGCGGCTGCGGCAATCAGGCTTGTGGAGCATTATAGATGTGNGCGTCGGGTATGGGGCTTGGNGGAAAAAGATATCCGGCAGGNACAGAGGCTGAATGANCGGCNGAAGGTAAATTNTATAGAATGCAGAAGANGCTGGGATTTGTCGGGAGAATGGCAAAGGCTGAAGAAGAAAGGAGTCAAAACTGTATGCTTTGATGACCANATATATCCGGNAAGGCTTAGGGAGATCCCGGACAAGCCGTTTCTACTGTATTACATAGGAAGGCTTCCCGCGGAAACGATGCCCTGCGTTGCGGTTATCGGAGCAAGGATGTGTTCGGAGTATGGCAGGACTGTGGCTGCGGATCTGGCGGCAGGACTGGCAGGGCGGGGGATCCAGGTAGTCAGCGGAATGGCGGATGGTATCGACGGGATCGCCCAGAGAAGCGCATTGGAGCATGGCGGGATGAGCTATGGGGTATTGGGCTGCGGCGTGGATATCTGTTATCCGTTGTCGAACAGGACGCTTTATCAGACATTGCAGATACAGGGCGGCGTCCTTTCGGAATTCCCGCCGGGAACAAAGCCGGAAGCGCGCCATTTTCCGATGCGCAACCGTATCATCAGCGGTCTGTCTGATCTGATCCTTGTGATAGAGGCAAAGGAACGGAGCGGGACGAGAATCACCGTGAATATGGCATTGGAACAGGGCAAAGAGGTTTATGCGGTGCCGGGAAGAATCACGGACGAACTCAGCCGCGGATGCAACAGGATGATCCTGGAAGGCGCAGGAGTGGTGGCGGATATCGATGATCTGGCAGAGGCGGCATGGCAGGCGTGGGAAAGAAACTGCCACTGGGTACAGGAGGAAGGAACGACAGGGGAAAGAAACTACTGCCGGAGACCGGAAGGAATAAAAGAAACAGAAGGGGAAGGTGCAGGAGAAAAGGCGGGTGAGAAAGAAAGATGGAATGAAAGAAGCGGAGTGGGTGCAAAGGAGAAAAAAGAAAAAACGGGGGAGAGAGAAGAAATAGGGGAAAGAGAGGAAGCGGAGAAAAGAGAAAAAAAGAGGAAAACAGAAAAAATAGAAAAAAGAAAAGAAGCAATGGAAGTGACGGAGACAGATAGAAAAGGAAATACGGAAGCAGAAAAAAATATAGGAGAAAGAATCCTGCGATTAATAAGAGAAAAGGGGATGACTGCGGATGAAATATTAAACTGCCTGCTGGCACAGGGAAGTGGGATGGATAAGACCCTGAATATTTCTACCGTGCAGGGAATGTTGTCGGAGCTTATGATCATGGGGAGGGTAGTGTGCCATTGCGGATTATATGAGCTCAAAACCTGTCATATGATGCGCAAACGCTTGTATTAACAATAAAAAAATGATATAATAAAGTCGCGCAGACTTGGAAAGGATTAAAGTATGGGCAATATATACGACGGAGCATTCCGGACGATCTTAAATGACTGTCGGAAGCTGGTCATTCCCCTGATTAATGAGATCTTTGGGGAAGCATACACAGGGGAAGAGGAGATCCGGTTTTTTCCCAATGAACATTTTTTAGAACAGCAGGAGGAAGCTGATAAGGAACGGATCACAGATACAAATTTTAGTATTGAGGGAGAATGCGTTAAAAAATACCATATAGAGTGTGAGAGCAGTCTGCCGGACGGGAAGATCACGATACGGCTTTTTGAGTATGACGCACAGATCGCGCTTGATGAGGGAGAAGTTACGGAGGAAACACTGACAGTAACATTTCCGAATACAGTGGTCCTGTATCTTAGAAATCATAAAAAAACGCCGGATAAAATGAAATATGTGATCATTACACCGGGCGGAACGGTGCAGTATGATATACCGGTCATGAAGATTCAGAAATATTCGCTGGATGAAATTTTTGAAAAAAGGCTGCTGATGCTGCTTCCGTTTTATATTTTTTCACATGAGAAGCAATTCCCTGAGTATAATAACAATGAACAGAAGCTGAAAAAAATCGAATCGGAGTATAGGGATATTTTGGAAAGGCTTGATGAACTGGAGCGACAGGAGGTTATCGGGGCGTTTGAAAAGCGGATCATCATTGAACTGTCAGCTGATGTCATTAAAAAAATTGCACAGAAATATGAGAATGTGCAGAAAGGCGTAGGTGAGATAATGAGAGGACCAATGATTCAGACAAGTGCAAGAATGTTTTTAGATCAGGGTATAAAACAAGGTATAAAACAGGGTATAATGGAAGCAAAGAGAGAAACTGTGCTAAAAATGCTGAAAAGGGGTAAATATACGGTAGAGGAGATCGCGGAAGTTACAGCTCTCAGCATAGCGGAGGTTGAGAAGCTTGCAGGGGCTCAGACAGTCTGAATCATAGTGATAATCTGAGAAAAATAAGCATAGAAAAAAGAAGTAAAGAAAAAACAAGGAGAAAAGCCGAAGCGGATGAAGAAAAAAATGTATGTTTATATAGGACTTCATATTCTGCTGCTGGTATATTCCGCGAGTACCGTTTTTTCTAAGCTTGCTTCCGGATATCCTTTTCTGAGCTTCCGATTTCTGCTGTGCTATGGGATAGTGCTTCTTCTTCTGGGTGCGTACGCGGTTTTCTGGCAGCAGATTATAAAAAGGCTGCCGCTGATGACGGCATATGCCAATAAGGCGGTGACTGTAGTATGGGGCATCGTCTGGGGCGCGTTGGTCTTTCGGGAAAAGATCACATGGGGAAAGGTGTTTGGCGCTGTGCTGGTCATTGCGGGGGTGATGCTTTACGCATCCGGCGACCATGAAGAGGATCAGGAGGCGGCATTATGAACCGGGAGCTTTTTCTGCATGCGGGACTGTTGCTTTTGGGAGTGTTTCTGGGCGCGGTTTCACAGGTGATGCTGAAAAAGGCGGCGCTTAAAAAGTATCCTTCAAAGCTCAGGGAATATCTGAATCTGCTGGTGGTTACGGCATATGTGATCTTTGTTGGGACGACGCTGATCTCTGTATATGCATACCGTGTGGTGCCGCTGTCCCTGGGTCCCATTCTGGAGGCGACCAGCTATATTTATGTGACAATATTCGGGATCGTGATCTTTCGGGAGAGCATAAATGTCAGGAAGATAAGCGGATTGTTATTGATCATTGCCGGTATAGCGGTGTATGCGCTGTTTGGATGATTAAATACAAAGAGTTATGTAAGCCGGACAAAACGGTTTTGCAGTTTTGTGATAGATAAAAAAGGCACTGAACAGACCGGTTATAGGAGGAAAAGCCGTAAGATGCAGACGGTAAAAAAGCGTATCAGTTTTGTAATACCATGTTACAGGAGCGAGAAGACGATTAAGGAGGTCATCGACGAGATCATCCGTGTCGTATCGGAAAAAAAGGAATATGATTATGAGGTGGTCTGTGTCAATGACTGTTCACCGGATCAGGTCGGGGCGGTGATCACGCAGCTGGCAGAAGAGAATCCGAAAATAAAATATATAGAATTGGCCAAGAACAAAGGAAAGCATGCGGCGCTTCTGGCGGGACATGCCTTTGTGACAGGGGAGTTCGTGGTGGATATGGACGATGACTGCCAGAGCCCGGTATATGAGCTTTGGCGTCTGCTTGCGCCGGTGGAAAATGATGAGTGTGATGTCTGCACCGCAAATTATTTTAAAAAGAAAGAAAGCCTGTTTAAGCGGTTTGGGAGCTGGGTCAATATGAAGACCAGCTGTATTATGCTGGATAAGCCGAAGGGGATGATCATTGACAATTTTTCCGTTATGAAACGGCTGATTAGTGATGAGATCATAAAATATAAAAATCCGTATCCCTATTTTGAAGGACTTGTTTTTTCGATTACCAGGAGGGTAAATGTCGTGATGATGGAGCAGCGCGGGCGGGGGGATGACAACCGGACGGGATATACCTTTGCAAAGTCGCTTGCTCTCTGGAGCAACGGACTGACGGCATTTTCTGTCAAGCCGCTCAGGATTGCATCTATGGCGGGGTTGTTTTTTGCGATTGCCGGATTTTTATGGGGGATCAGCATCATCGTAAGAAAGCTTGTGTTCCATTCCATATCGGTTCTGGGTTACAGCTCGCTGGCGGCAGTTATGGTTTTTTCTACAGGGCTTATGATGCTGATGCTCGGGATGCTTGGGGAATATATCGGCAGGATCTATATCTCAATCAATTCTCTGCCGCAGTATACTATAAAGAAAGTAAAAAATACAGACATGCCGGAACCGCCGGCGCAGCGATTATAATTTCTGACGCCGATATTATGGCAGGAAATGTCAGAGACGGAAGAATGGGCATAAAAAGATTCTATATTATGCACAATTTCATGAAAATAATCTTGTTTAATAATAACAAAAACAATTTTGGAATCAAAAAATCAAAAAAAATTTATTTCCTTTTGCGTAAATTTATGCAATAATAGAGTAGTGCAATTACGTGCTTTTATTTATTGTGGTAAAAACACTCAATTCCTATATTGTTTTAGGTTATTTAATTAAATAGAAGCGACAGGAGGGGATCGGCATGGCTCTTTTTGGAGTAAAAAAGAGGCTGGGTGATATGCTGGTAGAAGCCGGCAAGATCACCGAAGACCAGTTAATGAAGGCGTTAGAAGAACAGAAGACGCAGAAAACAAAGCTTGGCGAGACTTTGATGAACTTAGGGTTTATCTCACAGGAGGATTTTGCGGATTTCTTCTGTAGGACAATGGGATACCAGAGCGTGACGCCGGAGACTTTAAAGGAATACGATCCGAGGGCATTGGAGATCGCCGGGGAGGCGTTGGTCAAGAAACATGAAGTGCTGCCGTTTGGTTTTGATCCGGATAATCTGAATGTGATCAATGTCGCAATGTCAGATCCTACCAACTTAGGTATCATTGATGATATTGAGATGGCATCCGGTATGGAGGTGCAGCCATTCTATTCATCGCAGAGCGCGATATCGATCATGCTGGATAAGATCTATGGCAAGAAAGCGACGATGGAAGCCGCAGAGCAGTTTGAGGCGGAGCATGCCGCGGAGTTTGCTGATGATGAAGAAGTGGAAGATGATACCGTGGGGGATGCGCCGATTGTTAAGATCGTAAGGAGCATGATCCAGCAGGCGGTCAGGGAAGGCGCTTCCGATATCCATATAGAGCCATTGGAACATAATGTACGCGTGCGTAACCGTGTCGATGGTATGTTGCGTGAGGATGCGGTATATTCCTCCAATATGCTGAGCGCGATGACAGCGCGTATCAAGATCATATCCGGTCTGGATATCTCTGAAAAGAGAAAACCGCAGGACGGTCGTCTTACCTATATTGTAGATGGTGTCGAGTTCGATGTCCGTGTATCTATCCTGCCTACAGTATACGGCGAGAAGACGGTTATGCGACTTACCAAGAAACAGGGACTGAGTCAGGAGAAGAAATATCTTGGTCTTTATCCTGATGACGAGATGAAGCTTGATGGTATTATGAATAACCCGCACGGCATCATCCTTGTTACGGGACCTACCGGTTCCGGTAAATCAACAACATGTTATACGGTGCTTCATGAATTGAACAAACCGGAAGTGAATATCATTACAGTAGAAGATCCTGTCGAGGCTAATGTGGCAGGTATCAATCAGGTTCAGGTCAATGTCAAGGCGGGGTTGACATTTGCAAGCGCGCTGCGCTCCATCCTTCGTCAGGATCCGGATATCATCATGATCGGTGAGATACGAGACGGTGAGACAGCGCAGATCGCGGTACAGGCGTCGATTACGGGACATCTGGTTATCTCTACCTTACATACCAACTCCACTTCGGCATCGGTTACGCGTCTGATAGATATGGGGGTAGAGCCTTATATGATCGGTGATGCGGTGGTAGGCATCATTGCACAGCGTCTGGTGCGCCGTCTCTGCCCGCAGTGCAAAGTGGGGCATATCGCGACGCAGAAAGAGAAGACGCTGCTTGGATATACCGGTATGGAGGATATCACGATCTACGAACCCGGCGGCTGCGAAGCCTGCGGAACCGGTTATAAAGGACGAAAGGCGATCTATGAGATCATGCCGATCTCGGCAAATATCAGGCGTGTCCTGCATGAGACGGTTACGGCGGAGATCATCCAGAATACGGCAGTGGCAGAAGGCATGAATACGCTGCAGATGTCCGGAGCAAGGAATGTGCTTGAGGGGACGACATCTATCGCTGAGATGGTTCGTGTGGCATATGATATGGATGCGGCGAATGAAGCTAACAGCGAGGAACTGGCTGCCGCTTCAACTGCAGGTTGATAATAATTTTGAGTAATACAATATAAAGAAGGAAAAGGTGGAAGCGTATGGCACAATTTGCGTACCGGGTATTGACCCCGGCAGGAAAAGAAAAAAAAGGAACATTGGAAGCAAAATCGCGTGACGCCGCAATGAATATGCTGAAAGCGGATAAAAACGTGGTCATCCAGTGTGAGGAAGCGAGCGCTTTGCAGAAAAGCTTTGGGTTAGATTTTGGTAAGAAGATAAAGCCAAGGGATCTATCGGTATTTTGCCATCAGTTTGAAAGCATCAATAAAGCAGGCGTCAGTGTGGTAGATTCCTTTGAGATGTTAGGTACCCAGACAGAGAACTCTGCGCTGCAGGGGGCGATCAAGGCGGTACATACGGATATCTCCAAAGGAGATAGCCTTGCAGTGGCGATGCGTAAGAAGAGCGGCGTATTCCCGGAGATGCTGATCAACATGGTGGAAGCGGGAGAAGCTTCCGGTAGTCTGGATACGGCGTTTAACCGTATGGCGATCCAGTTTGAGAAGGATGCGGCGCTGCAGGCGGCAGTAAAAAAGGCGGTTACTTATCCGATCATCCTGATTATTGTTATGGTCGGCGTTATCTTTGCTGTTATGACATTCGTAGTTCCTACGTTCATGGGCATGTTTGCAGATCTGGATGCGGAGATGCCTCCGGTGACTATGGCGATTATTCGTATGAGTGACTTCTTCGTGGCATGGTGGTGGTTGATGCTGATCGTGATAGCTGCCTTGTTTATAGGGTTTAAATCCTTTGCGTCGACGGACGCAGGGAAGGAGCTTACCAGCTCGCTTGCAATTAAGCTGCCGGCACTTGGACCAGTAAAGACCAAATCGGCATGTGCAAGACTGGGACGTACCTTATGTACATTGCTTGCAGCCGGTGTATCCATGGTGGATGCCATCGATATCACGGGACGAAGCATGGAGAACCTTCTTTATAAGAGGGCATTGAGAGAGGCGAAGGAGCAGGTTATGCGAGGCGTGCCGCTTTCCAGACCGCTGAAGAGCTGCGGACTGTTCCCGCCGATGGTAGTGCATATGGTATCCATTGGGGAGGAAACTGGTAATATCGAGACGATGTTGGAAAACGTAGCTGATTATTATGAAGAAGACGTGCAGCTTGCGACAGAGCAGATGATGACGATTATGGAGCCTGCGATCATCGTAGTTATGGCGGTCATCGTCGGATTCCTTGTAATCGGTATCATGCAGCCGATGCTGACATTGTACGACAGTCTTACTTAAGGGTGAATATACATCTGATAGGAAATAATAAACACAAATATAAAACAGTTAAAAAGGTATTTAAAAGCCCCGGAAGCCAAGGCTTCCGGGGCTTTTAGTAAAAATAGGAAAATCAAAAGCACCATTAAAAACGAAAAACAGAAAAAATATGTGATGGTTATGAAGGAGATTGCAGCGCCGTGAAAAAAAAGGTAATGGAAGGACTTAAAAAAAGGAAATACGGTTTGCTGGCATCAGGGCTTGCCGCATTGATAGCTTTTTTTATCTTTGCAGCATCGCAAAGATTGTTTGGCGGATACTCTTTTTTGACCTCTGATCTGCGCTCGCAGTATGTTCGTTTTATCAAGCTTTTTCTGCGTTCCCTATTTGGAGAGGGAACGATGGACTACACCTTTGATGTGGGGATGGGGACACCTACGATACCGTTGTATGCTTTCTATTGCCTTAGCCCGTTTAATTTTGTATATTTGCTGATAAGGGATGCTTCGACTGCTTCGGCGGTTGTCGTGATCGCCAAATATGCACTTGCAGCTTATACGTTTTGGTGGTTTGAGAAACGGATATTAAAACAGGATTCCGCGGTAACGGCTATCTTGGCTGTCTGTTATGCATTGTCTGGTTATTCGATAGCATTTTATTATAATATTCTTTATACGGACGGCATCTATATGCTTCCGGTGATTGTAACGCTTGTTATCGGGTATGTAAAGACCGGATCATGGCGCAGGCTTGTGTTGGCGTATGCATATCAGTTTGTGGTGATGTTTTATTCCGGATATATCATAGGAATCTTTTCTTTTTTAATTTTATTGCTTACGATGGTATGGGAATATGGAAAAGACTGGAAGAAATATCTGACTTGTTTGCTGAGATTTACAGGGATTGTCATCTGGGCGGCGCTGATCGGTGCGGCGGTGCTGCTGCCGACAGCAGGATATCTGTTGGGCAATAGTGTTGATGATGTATCGTCATTTAAATCGCTGCAGCTTACCCTGTTGGATATCTATAATAACTTATTTCTCGGTGAGATGCAGTCGGTCGATGTTGTCATTCCGTTGGTTTATAGCGGTATTATGGTATTGTTTCTTGTGCCGGTATATTTTTTAAAGCGGCGGATCGGCGCAAAGGAAAAGATACTTTTTGCGGTTCCGATCATATTTCTAGTGTTCTGTTCCCTTTGGCAGCCATTGTATATTCTGATGCATGGGTTTAATGCGCCAAATTATTTTGGCTTTAAGTTTTCCTATTTTTATTCGTTTGTGCTGCTGGCAGTTTCGTGCAGGGTTTGGGAATTTTCTAAGGAAACTTGTGCATGGAAGTATTATGCGCTTGCGGCGGTCAATATTATTTTGTATTACGTTGTGTATCTTCTGCAGAAGAATACGCTGTCGGAGGAGATGCAGAGCTCTTCCTTGCTTGGATGGGAATTCAATGCAATTTTTCTGATCTTTTATGCAGTTCTGCTATCCTATAGAAAGGTCAAGGTGGATAAAAAGAAATATCTGCAGTGGATATTGATGATTTCTGTGTGTGGTGAGCTTTTGCTTAACGGATATCTGTATAATGTTCGGCAGGGCTATGCCATCGTTGATTCTAAAGACATGATACAGCTTACGGATCGGCTTTTAGTCGGGGCATTGGAGCGGATCAGACAGGATGAACAGTTGCGTGGGGAAAGGAAGGGGTTCAGGATCCAGTGTACAGATATTGATAGTCCGGGCGCTTCTGCCGCTTACGGTTATCGCGGGTTGGGGTATTTTTCGACAGTGGAAAACAGAAAGCTTAGAGACGCATTGTTCCGGCTGGGGTATTATACCAATACAAGCCTATGTGCCGATTATGGCGGGACTGCGGTTACACGTATGCTGTTTTCGCAGGATTATATAATACACTTTTATCTGTATCAGCAGGAAAGCGCAGCGTTGGTGGAACGCAATGAAGAGTGTCTTTCGCTTGGATTTATGGTTGCGGAAGGAGTGAAGAAATATCAATTCTTAAGTGAAGATCCGTTTGATAACCAGAATCTTCTGCTGCAGTCGATGACTGGGGAGGAGACTGCATGCTTTTTGCCGTATGAAGGAGATATCCTTCTTCGATCTGATAATATGATTATGACAATGGATGAAAATGGTCTAAAATACCTGATTGGGATGGACGATCCGGAATTAAATAAAGGAAGCATATCTTTTGTTATGAAAACAGATAGCCCGCTGCCGCTTTATGCCTATTTTTCGGAAGATACGGCAATCAGGAATGATCTTTCGCCAAGACTGGTTTCAGGAACATCAGGCGAAGGGGGATGGTTTGCGACTGATATCCTTTCGTGTCCGAGAGTGTTTGCTCTGGAGAAAAACGGGGCAGAGCAGTATGAAGCGTCGATCATTTTGAATGAAAATACTTTGGATGCCTATTTTTTTAATCAATATTATTTTTATCATTATGATGAAGAGCGGCTGCAGGAAGCCTATAAGATTTTGGAAAGACACCAGATGAAGATCATCAGTGTGGAAGGAGATACGATAGAGGCGGTGGTGACAGTCGATGCAGATGCTCCCGTGTTGTTTACTTCGATCCCTTATGATGATGGCTGGAAGGTAAGCGTAGACGGCGAAAGGATAGAGACATTTTCAGTTCTGAATGGGGCGTTTTTGGCGGTAGAGCTTACATCGGGAGAACACACGCTGGTATTTACTTATGACAGTAAGATCAATAGGATGGGCTGGATTCTTAGTGGGATTGGATTGCTGACTTATATTGTCAGTGTATGGATTAGTGCGAGAAGGGAGAAGGCTGATGGAATCGAGTGTCAAACAGAAAAAATATAGATGGGGATATGGCGCGCTTGCAGCGGCGCTGACGGCGTGCGCAGCGGTGCTGATCTTCAGCTTTGCCGGAAGGTTGATTGGTGGTGGTTATACCTTTATGTGTGGAGATCTGACGGAGCAGTTTGTGCCATTTATCCATCAGTTTCTCAATTCCCTGTTTGGATCCGAGGATCTGGATTATTCTTTTTATATCTCCATGGGGACACCGACGATGGCGGTCTATGCGTGCAACTGTCTAAGCCCCTTTAATCTGATTTATCTACTGACTGCGGATGGAAATCTGGCATCTGCCGTGGTGGTAGTCGGCAAGCTGTCGCTGGCGGCATATACCTTTCAGTGGTTTTCCGGGACGATCTTAAAAAATAATACCCTTTCTTCTGTTGCTTTTTCCATGGCGTATGCGCTATGCGGTTATACAGTCACTTATTATCATAATATCATGTTTTTGGATAGTGTCTATATGCTTCCGGTCATTATGGGGCTGGTGACGATCTTTGTAAAAGAAGGGAAATGGAAAGCGCTGACGGCGGCATATGCATATTTATTCCTTGTCAACTTCTATACCGCTTATATGGTCGGTTTTTTTTCATTAATTTTGTTTTTGGCACTGCTGGTGGCGGAGTATGGAAGATTATGGAGGAAATGGCTTGAAAAGGGGCTTCGTTTTGCCGGCATCGTCATATGGGCAGCACTGATGGGTGCGGCATTTTTGGCACCGGCGGCGTATGCCTTGCTGGTCTGCGGCGCACCGGATGCGTCGAAATTTGAGGGTTTGTGGCTTACGTTTCCCGATCTGTATGGTAATCTTTTTCTGGGACAGATGCAGACTCTTAAGGGAATCTTTCCGATGATCTACTGCGGTGTTGTCGTTGTATATATGATCCCTCTTTTTTATACGGACAGGCGCTTTGGAAAAAAACAAAAGGCGGTCTGGACGGCTCTTTTTGCTTTTCTCCTGCTGTGTTCCCTTTGGCCGGCAGGGTATCTTTTTCTTCACTGTTTTGANGCGCNGGATTCTTTTGNATANCGCTNTGGNTTCTTATANAGNTTTTTNCTGNCGGCGGCAGGCTGTGTGGAATGGGAGAGGGTGGGGAAGGCCAACTTTAAAAAGCTTTCCACGATTGCGGTTTTTAACATTATATTCTATTATCTGCTCTATCTGTGGCAGGGGCAGAGGCTGAAAGAAGAATATCAAAGCGCCTCCATCCTTGGTTGGGAACTCAATATCTTCTTTCTCGGGCTGCTTTTGGTATTGATGCGCTATGCGGGGCAGGGAGAAGAAAAAAGGAAAAGGGCAGAAAAGTTTCTGGTCATACTGATGATGTTGGAGTTGATCGTCAATGGTTTTTTCTGCGTCAGCAGGGCAGACTATGGTCTGNGTNATCAAAAGATTGTCTATGATAACTGGATGGTCAGTGCTGAAGAANCCATCCGTGCAATCAGNCATGAGGATAACGGGTTCTACCGTATCCGGTATCATAACGCCATTACAAGGGATCAGTCGGCGCTGTTTGATTATATGGATGTCCCATATTTTTCTACGATTGAAAACTGGCGTCTGCGGGATACGCTTCGTCTGCTTGGATATGGCGTTACGCCAAGAGCTGTTTTCAACACCGGCGGGACACCGGTAACAGAGATGCTGTTTGCACAGCGGTATATCGTCATGGCGCAGAATCCATGGGAGATGGATACTGCGCTTCAGGCATATTATAAAAATAATACCGCGCTGGGACTGGGTTATATGGTCAGGGAGGAATTACAGGATATCAGCCTGCAGGAGAATGCCATGGATAATCTCAACCGGGTGCTTCATGGGATGACGGGAGAGGATATCGTCTGTATGATCCCCTATGCGGGCGACATCCTGCTGCAATCTGAAAATATGACATTTGGCATGACGGAAACCGGAACTTATGCAATATATAAGCAGGACGAAGCGGTGGCAGACGCGCTGCTGGTCTATCAGATCACATCCGACCCCTTATATACGCCGTATGCATACTTTTCTCAGGAAACCTCCATATGGAATCCGTCCGCACCAATACTTTATGGAGAGAAGGGAATCTATCTGGCGGCACCGGCAATCATACAGATGGAGAGGGGAGAGGAAGGAGACAAGGTATCTGTTGCGATGACGGATAAGTCATTATCAGAAGGGTGGTACCGGAATCATTATTTTGCTTATTATGATACGGACGCGCTACAGGAGGCTTATGATATATTAAAGGATCATCAGCTCATGATCACCGAAAGGAAGGGAAGCCGGATCAGAGGCATGATAGAGGTGACGGAGGATAAGCCGCTGCTCTTTACTTCCATTCCTTATGATAAGGGATGGAAGATCTATGCGGATGGGGTGGAAGTGGAAACGATTGCGTTATTAAATGAAACATTTTTGGGGACAAAATTGATGCCGGGGACGCATGAGATCGAGATGTTCTATCAAAGCCGCTTAAATACCGTTTCCGCATGGATCAGTATAGCGGCCTGTGGGATATTTCTTTTGACGGTATTCCGGAAAAAAGTAGAAAGGGAAATACGAACCAAGAAAAAAATGACATAAATAAAAATAATGATTAACAATATATTAAAAGTAAAAAAATGACTGNANAGNACAAAAAATNAGTNCTACAATCAATTTATCAAATAAAGGTCGATGACNAAAATAAAAGAANNGGAGANAGAGAAATGAAGAACAACAAAGGTTTTTCCCTGGTAGAACTTATCATCGTTATCGCTATCATGGCTATCTTGGTAGGCGTTATGGCTCCTCAGCTGATTAAGTATATTGAGAAGTCCAACGTATCTGCAGATACCCAGTTAGCAGCTACGATCCAGACAGCAGTTGTTACTGCTATGATGGATCCGGAGGTTTTGGCTAACACCACTGCAAGTGCAAGAATTAATACCTTGCAGGATGGTGCTGCACATCCCCTTAGTGATTTCGTTGGAAACAATACTTCATATGAAAGTGCAGTTTCCGAAATCCTTGGTGAGACGAGTGCTACTAATATTACCAATTCCTTGAAGTCTGCAGATGTAAGTGGTACTAAATCTATTAGTATTACACTTAGCAGCAACAGCAGCATGGTAATTATTGCCAATAGTGACAGCCGTGGTTCTAAGGGTCAGAATAGCTGGTCAGCTACCGATCAGATCGGTGTTTACTAAAAACTAGGGATAACTGAAACAACAATTTCATAATGTAAACAATGTGGGGATCATCATCAAGATGATCCCCATTATTGTTACTGGTAGGTTACTTTATAGACCTCATCAAGGTTTGACGTGAGCGCAGGCGAGAAGAAGAATACGAAATATGTAGCTGAACCCATTCGACAACGAACTGTGTATACTTAGTGTCTGCTGATTAAGCTTTAAATGCCGATAAATGCTGATTTTTGACCCATTTTCTGCTATAATTATTGCAAGGGAAATCAAGTAATCAACTAAATTTTCTTGCAGATTTTCCTGATAAAACAGTCTATAAGGAGCCAAGATGTACAAGCCAGCAGATAAAACACAGACATCCTTCCTTGATTTTGACCAGCCCATGGGACTGCGTATGAATCCCGATAACCGCTGGATCCGGATGGCGGATAAGATCCCCTGGGATCTGTTTGAAGGGAAATACGCGGATCTGTTTCCGAGTGACACGGGAAATGTTGCAAAGCCGCTGCGCATGGCGCTTGGTTCCCTGATCATCCAGAACCACTTCCAGTTTTCCGACAGGGAGCTTGTGGAGCAGATCACGGAAAATCCGTATCTCCAGTATTTTATCGGACTGCCGGGATATCAGGATACCCCGCCGTTTGATACAAGCACTCTGGTACTGTTCCGTAAACGGATCACGGCAGATATGCTGAGCGAAGCAAATGAATATCTTCTGGCCCATAAGGATGGTGACAGACCAGAACCGCCGTATTCCGGAAATGGTACAGCCAAAAGCAGCATGCCGAAAGAGGAAGCCGCCAACAAAGAAACCCTTGCCATTACATATGGCCTGCAGCTTCCCCGGCGTTACCGTCGGAGAGCGAGGAAAGATTACGGATGCCAGAACGGATAAGAAACAGGAACACAAAGATAACACGGACAGGATAGAAGTGGAACGGTTTTTCAGTCGCAGCAAACGCTGCTATGGCATGGGATGTATCATGACTAGGCTGGAAGAAACACAGCTGACATCCATCGCGTTATCTGTATTCATGTCGAATCTTTTCAGGATCCAAAGACGAATACTTTTGCGCCTGCTCTGGCAACACCTCCGATATGTGATATATGGAGGTGGCAACAGCCTGAAAATCGCTTAATCAGCAGACACTACTTATTCATTGTTATTATTCTGCTTCCTGTCCTCCAGAGTCTTTCTTACTGCATAGACCAGAACGAGCAGGAGTGTGATCCCAAGGGAAATCAGTGTGATCCATGCGCCTAAGTTGCTGCCTTCTTCGATATAGCGAAACTCAATCAGGTGTTCTCCCGGCGCCAGAGCGACGCCCAGAAAAGCATCCTCCAGCAGGGACATTGACTGTGTGGGCACTCCGTCTACATAGATATGCCAGGAAGTATCATAAGGGATGGAAGTAAAGAGCAGGGGGCGCTCCTCGGTGGCTGTGGCTGTGGCTGCAATATAGTCTCCGCGTTCTTCCAGTATATTCATATTGCCGGCAGAAAGATCACGGTAAAGCTCCTCAAGAAGACTGCCGTCATAATAATAAGCATAGATCCCGTCGCAGACAAAGTCAGCATTGTTGGAAGAATAGAGATAAATGATGTCTTCGCTGGATTCCTCCTGATAAATCGTCTTGACGATATTTCCATAGCTGAAGACATTTGTCTCATCTATGCCGAACTGGTCATAAATGATGCTGACAGTAGTATTAAAAACACCCGGTTGCCTCTGGAAGAAACAAAAATAGGAATCCTGCCCTTCCCTATGCGGTATCGAAAAGGCGGCAATGCTGCCATTCGTTACATTATCGCTAAGATGATAAAATAAGATGCTTCCGGCAAAGTTTTTGATGATGTCAATATTGGTATAGACCGTATTGAGCTCCTCCGGTGTCACTTCTTCATAAAGATCGTATTGTCTGCCGGTCATGCAGGCGATCAGATTCTCCTGATTGAGGAAGGAATCATCGGTGGGAGTATAAAGGAGCAGCTGAGGGCTTACCATATAGCCAAGGGAGAGCGCGTAGGGGAATTCCGTGATCTCTGCCCTGACAAAGTTATCCTGCGTAATACTGTTGACGGACAGGGAGCTTGTAAGGGGCAGTGTGACGATGTATCTGCCGGCAAATAATATGTCTATCAGGTCTGTCCGACACATATTGGCGACAAAGCGGTTCCCCGTTGCCAGACCAAGATGGGAAAGCGTCCGCCGGAGGGGATAATCATCAGAAGAGGAAAAGGTATTGAAGCCTGCGTAGCCAAACATCTGTGCCGCATTGTGGATGATGTCATGACCGACATCAATGCGGTAAAAATCGTCATCTTTCTGCCGGATCGTCTCAACGGCATCTTTCTGGGCATAATACCACTGGTTAAAGCTGTATTCCGGTTCCTGTGTCTGGGACTTTAGGTTACACAGATAGGCATTGACGGAGAGCTCCGCCACAGCAATACAGATCAGAAGGAGCAGTATATAGCGGCGCGGTTTTTGGGCAATATGGAATGCAATCAGCCACAGGGAGATAAATGCGGCATTGATCAGAAGACCCGTGTTGCTGTTGGTGTTCAGCGCACCGAAGATCATGGAATGCAGCGGGATCATTGCGGAATATAATACAAGAAGTCCGGTCGCGTACTTTATGAGCTTTGAATGTCCTACCGTATGCAGATAGGGAAACTGGCGGCAGGCGGCAGCGGTCATCAGGAAGATCAAAAGGAAAGCGAACCGGTAAGCGTACCAGTTGGGATAGTCAAAGGCATGCATGAACTTATATAAAGGAAGGGAGAACATGCATAGAAGTAGAAAGAGCATCGGAACCGCAGCGGAGATTTTTTCTTTTTTTGAGATTTCATTATTAATAAAATAAAATGGGAAAATCAGCAGCGTCAAAAGTCCCGAGTAAAGAAACGGGAGATTATTGTCGAGGTCTTCCATCTGCCCTATAAAAAGCGTATTGACAAGATCCAAAAGCGTCGGTTTTAGCGTCTGAAATTCAAAATTATCTGCTGCCATATGACGGAATAAAAAGCAGGCAGTGGGAAGCAGGATGATGGCGCAAAGTCCGGCGGCAAGGATTGCACTTAAGGCAAATNTGCCGGANGTAACNGCAAAAAGNTTCCANTTTTNCTTTTCCCTGATATCATGGGAANACAGAAAATATACAAGATATAGGATGACGGAAAATACGCCGATGATAAACGCCATGTAAAAGTTGGTGATGAAAAGGTATGCAAAGGAAAATAAAAGAAGGAAATACCTGCCGGTATCGATCAGACGAACAATCAGCCATACGATCCAGGGGAGCAGATATAATGCGTCCAGCCACATGATATGAAAGTGAAGCGTTACGGAGTAGGTGCTGAGCGCATAGCACAGGGCGAAAAGGATCGATGCCGCTGCGTCTGATTTCAGCACCTTTTGCGCAAAAAAGGTGAAGGAAGCGCCGGCAAGCCCCAGCTTTACAACGATGATGAACACGGTCATTGCGGGGATGGAAATACCGTCGATCAGATAGAGCAGATTAAAGAGATTGATGGTATAATATGCATAATTTAAGATGCTTCCGGAACCCAGATAGGTGGAAAAGGAATACCAGAAGCTTTCTTCGCCCTTCAGTACGCGCAGGAAGGATTGGATGAAAGGAACATATTGGGAGAACAGATCGCCTCTCAGTATGGTGTTATTGCCATATCCAAGGATGTCAAGCGCAAAGAGCGCAATGCAGAAGGTTGCAATTGTTATAATAAAGGAATATAACGGATATATACGTGGGTTATTCAGGAGCTTTTTGACGTTCGTTTTCATTGTTTGTCCTCCATTCGTATTATTATTATGATTTATATAAATTTATATAACCCGCTTTCTTCCATATTATATATGGTTATTCATATTCTTGCAATAAAGACGGTGTATTTTTTCATAAAAAAAAAACAAAAGCCTTGTTCATTATGACGAAAGTTACAATTTTGTTAAATTAATGTGAATTCCATACTAGACGCATTTTTAATCTTTTGCTATAATTCTATTTAACTGGATAAGTGTGTACTGCCGGTTTTATATTGCAAGTTAGTCAGGAGCGGAGCAGAACAGGATGAGTTACGTGGCAGTCTTGATAGGCGCATTATCATGTGGTGTATTCATCTCTACATACACGGCGTATATACTTAGAACTGCACAGACTGCAGAAGATGAGACTTCGTCAGCACGGGAAGATTCCGCGACGGCCGCAGAACAGGCTGTATCATCAGAGGGGAAAGCTCGTGGATTAGACGGAGAGCAAAAGCAGAACAGACCGGTCAAAGTAGCTGTTATTATTGGACTCAATCTTGTGCTTTGGTTTTTGCTTTTGTGGAGCTGTGGGTTTGGAGTTGGGTTCCTGTTATATGCACTGACATCCTCCGCTTTGCTTGGGTTATCGGTGATCGATCTTGCGATCTTCGAGATACCGCCGCAATTCAACTGGTTTATTCTGGCAGTTGGCATTGCGGCGACGGCGTTTGATCCTCAGAACTGGCTTAGTCATCTGATCGGGATGTTTCTGGTCAGTGGGATATTTTATCTGATTGCTCTTGCTACAAAGGGAAGAGGGATGGGTGGCGGAGACATCAAGCTGATGGCGACGGTGGGACTGCTGCTGGGGTGGCAGAAGATCCTGCTGGTGATGGTGCTGGGTTGTATTCTGGGAGCGGTGATCCACAGTATTGTGATGAAGGTTTCCAAAAAGGAACACATGCTGGCATTCGGGCCGTATCTTTCGGCGGCTGCNGTNNTNGNGATGTGTTATGGGNATACGATATTACAGTGGTATATAAGAAATTTTTTGACAGTTCACTGAGAATCGTTAGTAAGAACGTGGGACAGAGCGAAAGCGATTGCTGAACAGAAGAAATTGCGGATTATTTTATAAGGAAATTACGGTTCAAAAGAAAACTGCGGATTAGAATAAGTTCGGATATTTATCCGGTTTATTAAATATTTTTACTCACTATAGAAAGGGGAGCAAACGGGATGGCAAATAAAGTGTTGTCTATCTACGTCGGTATGGACGCGATCAGAATTGCTGAGATGCAGAAGNCCGGCNNCAATAAGGCNGTAATCCTCACGAATGCTNCCGANATCGCTACGCCGAACAANAGCGTAAACGACGGATATCTGGTTGATATNACNGCGATTTCGGAGGCNATCAGAACATCTNTATTCGGNAGGGGATTTACGGCGAAGGATGTNATCTTTACNATTACAAGTAAGAAGATNGCCAGNAAGGAAGTNGAGATTCCGTATCAAAAGANCCGGAAGAANCTGCAGNAGNTNCTGCAGNCGAATTCCGGAGAGTATTTCCCGATGAGNAATNCNGGNGATTACAGTTTCGCATTTTCCATACTGGAGGATTATCATACAGAGGAAGGACGTAAATGCCGCGTATCTGCAGTTGCAGCCCCCAACGATCTGGTAAAATGTTATTATGAGCTGGCGGAAGAACTGAANTNTAATGTAGAAAGNATTGATTATTTCGGTAACTCNGTTATCCAGCTGCTTTCCATGCAGATGACGGANGGCAGGACGGATCTGGTACTNCAGATTGAGAAGGATACGACGTTNGTCAATGTNATGAGAGGCAAGACNCTGATCNTGCANAGNAGNGTNCCTTATGGTAAGAACGCCGTTATCAATGCGCTGATGGATGTTAAGAAGATATCAGAAAAAGACGCGAAGACGCTTCTTTCCAATGAGACTCTTCTGGATCAGCACGTAACCGCTGACGAGTATGCGGCGACGGTGCAGTATCTTGTCAATGGAATTGCCAGAGTTGTTGAATATCATAGAACTAAGAACCCTTCAGATCTTCTGCAGGGTATCAAGGTATTTGGTGAAGGTAGTGCGATCGCCGGTATTGAGCGTATTTTGGAACGTGAGCTTGGCGCGCCGGTTGAACATTTTGAGACGCTGGCTGGTGTGGCGATCAAGGGTCAGGCAGCGTTGACGGCGGAAGAAGTGCTTCGTTATCTGCCGAATATCGGCGCGGTGATCGACCCCATCGGGCTCAGCGTTGATACGAGCAGCAGTTCAAGTTATTCAGTGGGTTCGGAAACTGTCTTTAAGGTGCTTCTTGGCATTCTGGGTGTCTGTGCAGTCGTGATGGGCACATGGGTTGGTATTACTGCGTACAATTATCATAAAGCTGTGGAGAAGAAGGAATATCTGCAAGCGGAGATTATTAAAATTCAAGATATTGAACAGATCAAGATCAATTATGACAATGCGTTGGCTGAGCTGGCAATTATACAGGCATTTGAATATTCTACGCACAATGATAATGAGATGCTTCTGACATTTATTACGGATCTGGAAAAGATGATGCCTAAGGATGCAGTCATCGGTACGTTATCAGCTGCGAATGGCGATGTCTCATTTGATGTGACATCGGGCTGGCATACGACGACAAAGAATGAGATTGCGGATGTGATCTTCAAGATCGGCAATCTGGATTATGTCTCGGACTTTGATCTGCCGGGCTTCAACGAGATATACAGGACGCTGTTTGTGATTGGTTTTGATGNNGAAGGCAATCNTGTATTTTTGCGGGAAGAAACCAATGAAGATGGTGTGCTTGGTGAGTATATNGAATATGTGGAGGGCGAGGAGTATCCGCCGGAATATCTGNAATATGACACGATGACCTTTGTACAGACAACGTACAATGTGTCANGCCGCATCTCCAATCCTGTGCCGGANGCGNCTGAAGAAGACGCGGATGCAGAAGCTACAGAAGGANGNGAGCAGTAATTATGTCAGATAGAGATAAAAAGATTANCATTATACTTTNGATACTTATGGTCACCATACTTCCTTATGTATTTTATATCAAAGATAAAAAGGTGGCGACAGAGACAACGCTGGTAGAGGTAGAGACGCTGCAGGCAAGATTTGATGAGCTGAACGCGATGAATGAGAAACGTGGCTTTTATGAAGATGAGATCGTGCGTATGCATGACGAACGTGATGCCATCGTGGCAACTTTCCCGGCAGATATCAGACGTGAGAATTTTGCGATGTTCCTGTTGCAGACAGAATATTCTTCTGATGTGATTACGGATGAAGAGACCGGGGAGATGAGTCTGGAATATCCGATCATCTTTGATGCGGTGGCATTCGGAGTTAATATCAATACGCAGATCTCGTCTGATTCCATGGGTGTTGGAGATGATTCCACGGCGATGCCTGCGGAACCGATGGATACAGAGTTCGTTGCTATCACAAACTCTTCTGCGCTGACCTATCGATGCTATTACGGCGGCATGAAATATCTTTTGCAATACTTGATGGATTATAAGGATCCGATGATCTATACACAGATCGATATGGCTATGGATACGGAGACGGGAATCGTCAGCGGCGCTATTACGATGGAACAGTATGCGATCGCCGGACCGGACAGAGAACTGGAGAATGTTAACTTTACGATCCATGTTGGTAAAGATGATGTCAATCTTGATCTGGATAAAAACGATCTCCGCGGCAATGAAGAGGTCGGCATCTTTGGACCGATTGAGGTTACGGAGACAGAAGAAGAGGAGCCGGTAGCAGAAGCTGAAGCGCCGGTAGAATAAAGAATCACAGCATAGCCTTCCGAACGGAAGGCATATGCTGTATATATGAAAAATAAACAGAGAAGACGGAACTTATTATTTGTTTTTATGGTTTTTTAGAAAGGATCAGGATATGATGAAAAACGGAAACAACAAAGGATTTTCGCTGATTGAGATTGTCATAGGCATCGGCATGCTGGCGGTGATAATCGTCCCCATCCTTCATGCGTTTATCACATCGGCGCAGCTTAACCGCGATTCCCGCAAGGTCATGATAGAGACGGAGGTGGCGCAGACGATCATGGAGGGCTTTGCCGGTAAGACATTTCTTGAGGTGAAGGCTTCTGTAGGCGCTTTGGGAACGAATCCTGACGTTGTAAGCGGTGACAGAGCATTGTCGACGATCGATAATAATTGGTTTAATACGACTGGGACTTATGTTGATTACACCGGCAGTCTGGCGACCCAATTGTCTGCTGTCAGCTGCAACGCTGTGACATGGCAGGGGGCAACCATGAATACCATAGATCTTGTCAGTGATAATTCCGTAATGGCAAGCATGAATCAGGTCTTTGCGGATGATCTTGCACAGCAGTTTAATGCCGTGGCAGGGTCAAACGGTACAGAGTGCCGTATATTTACTTCCTGTTCGCCCGGTTCCGGAGCGGCTCTGTTTATCGGATATGGCAATATCCATTATGAAGGTTATTGTTTTGATGCGGTAGTATCATTTCTGCCGATGGCAAAAACGGCTAATGCTAAGTATTATACTTATCGGATCCTGTTGACCTTATATGAGTATAAACCTGAAATGGGTGTTGGTGAACGTTGTAAGCATGTGTTGATGACCATGGATGGCGGCATCATGGCGGGTGTATAGTAAAGGAGGGGAGAGAATTATGAAGACAAGAAGGCAACTGTTGGATAATAAGGGCGCGGCTCTGGTCACGATACTGATTGCCGTGACTTTTATGACGATCATGGCTTCATC
>WFLX010007627.1_pt1 | contig 97987 bp, 69 predicted proteins | sample 4967041 | NCBI WGS metagenome assembly WFLX01 (sample SAMN12857096, study PRJNA449069) | gut metagenome | isolation source: stool from male and female vole | host: Microtus ochrogaster | place: USA:Florida | collected 2017
TTGCACTTCTCAGCTATATATATACAACGGAGAAATTTCTTTGAAATCCAAAAAGTCCTTTTCAAGCAGACGCACCAGATAACTCGGGGTGCCGCTGGAAAACCAATATTCTCCTATTTCTCCCGAGGCAAAGCAGTTTACAAGACTAAAGGGATTATATATGTCGGGACTCTTCTTGCTGAAGTGATAGCCGTCATAGTTGAGGCGCAGTTGCTCGCGCGCATCTTTATATGACAAATTTAAATTCTCTGCAAGTTCCGAAATACCTTCCTTGAAATATTCATCAAGTTCTTCGGAGGTAATGCCACAAATGGATGAATATTTATTCTCAAATGATATATCTCGTAAATTATTAAGATCTGAGAAAATTGACACTTTCGAGAAGCGTGCCACTCCCGTAAGCATGGCTATTTCGATATAGGGATCCATGGTCTTCAGATTGGAATAGAAAGCCTTGAGCTGAGAACGATATACATTAGCAAGTGCCTCATTATGAATAGTATTCAAAAGGGGCTTATCATATTCGTCTATCAATATCACCACTTTCTTCCCGGTCTTTTCGTAAGCGAGACGGATAATATTGTTAAATCTTACACTTGGGGATATTGCTGAAGAAGTAGAAGGAAGAAATCCATATTCTCTTTCCCACTTTGCGAGGTGGTTATTTAAAATTTCGTTCAGATCTTCGGATTGACTATACTCACCATAATTGAGATCGAGATGAAAGACTGGGTGAGACTCCCAATCCTCTGTCAGTGAATCAAGTGCCAAACCTTTGAATAGTTCCCTCTTGCCCAAATAGTAGGCCTCCATAGTTGAGAGTAGTAAACTCTTACCGAAGCGTCGGGGACGAGAAAGAAAATAATACTTACCTTCCATCAATTGGAAAATAAAAGCAGTTTTATCTACATACGCGTATCCGCCTTCGCGCAGCTCTTGAAAGCTTTGTACACCTACAGGGTATTTAACTTTCTTCCTGTCCATCTATTATAGATCTGATTTTTTATCTCTTATATTGCAAAAATAACAATTTTCTTCAAATCAGCAAAATTTGCGGAATCTACATTTGAAACAAATGCGGATTCTCACCAATTGCCGAAAATCCGCATTTGTATCTATATTAATTTATGGATTTATTCATTGACCCAGACTTCAAATTGCCAGGCGCCGAGTTGAGAAGGGAGTTGCGCCGGCGCGCCGGTGAAGTAATTTATCATTCCGTCAGATTTAGGCACTAAATCTGTGAAAGTAATCTGCTGAGGTTGAGCGGAAAGATTAACTATAACTGTGACATTATCTCCCTGAGCATCACTACGTGTAAATGCCAGCAGATCAGGAGAAGTCGTATCCCAAATTTGCATGGTATCCAATTGTCCGGATGCATTCAAAGCGGAATGATTATGCTTCAAAGCATTAAGCATTTCATAGAATGATGTCAATTGATTAGGTGTATAATCAGGTTGCACAGGGTCTTGTTCAAAGAATTCAAAGGCATGGTTAAAGCCCACTTCCTGTCCGGTATACATCATCGGCATGCCCGGAAGAGTATAACTTAGCAATATGAACGCTCCCAGTCCATCACCATAACGATCAAATTCAGTCCCTTCCCATGAATTCAAATCATGATTGGTCACCATATTCATGTGAATTGAACCTGCCGGATATTCCTTGCTCTGTTCGCGCAGCAACTCATAAATGTCAATCGCTGCAGCACGCTTGCGATTCTGTTGATGCTCCTGCGCATATTTATTGACCCCTTGCGAAGCGGCAATATCATTGAAGAGGTCTTTCATGGGCCATGCATAATCGGCGTTGAAAACACTCAGGAGTTCCGGTTTTGAGGATTCGGCAAGCATAAACACGGGCTTGATGGCATTCAATTCAGGAATAGCCTTTTCCCAGAATTCAGTGTCTACTTCTCCAGCCACATCGCAACGATAACCGTCGATGTCAGCCTCTGTAATCCAGAATTTCAAGGCATCTATCATTGCATCGGCAGTTGCCGGATTTTTATAATTCAATTTGTATGTATCAGTCCAGTCGAAGGGTCCGTACATATTTCCTTTTTTGTCTTTCGCATAATATTCGGGATGTTCCGTAACCCAAGCGTTATCGCAACCGGTGTGATTGCAGACTTCATCAAGAATAACCTTCATGCCGTGGGCATGGGCGGTCCTGACGAATTCCTTCAAGTCCTCCATTGTGCCGAATTCAGGATTGACAGCCTTATAATCCTGCACCGCATAATAAGAACCTAAAGTACCTTTTCTGTTTTTTTCGCTGATAGGGTGAATAGGCATCAACCAGACTATGTCAACGCCTAAATCCTTAAGCAAGGGGAGTCTCTTCTGAAGACCTTTCAGGTTGCGTTCAGACGTGCCCTGACGTAAATTGGCTTCATATATCACTGCATTCTCAATCCACTCGGGAGTTGTCTTCACGGGAGCCGGCTTCGGCTGAGTTTTTTTTGCCATCAATCCGGCAGGCAAAAGAAGCGCAGCCAGCATAATAGATGCGATTATTCTCATAAATTATTTATTTTTAGGTTATATCTGTACTTTATATAACAATATTAACGTCAAAAAATTTTATCAAAACTGTCAAAATCATCAAAATATCTTTTTATAAACTTTTATGAAGTTTTTTTACTAAATTTGTAAATTATTTTAATAGATTACATTTCAATCTCCACATCATGGAATACAATCATAGAGAAATTGAGAGCCGTTGGCAAGAATATTGGCGCAACAACAATATTTATCGTGCAGAAATCAATCCTGACAAGAAGAAATTCTACGTCTTGGATATGTTCCCCTATCCTTCGGGCGCCGGACTACATGTCGGTCACCCCTTGGGTTACNTTGCAAGTGACATTTTTTCACGCTACAAACGCCAGNAAGGTTATAATGTTCTTCACCCGATGGGATATGATGCCTACGGATTGCCGGCAGAGCAATATGCTATTCAGACCGGACAACATCCGGAGAAAACAACTACTGACAATATTGCACGCTACAGAAGCCAATTAGACAAAATCGGATTCTCTTTTGACTGGAATCGCGAAGTCCGCACTTGCGATCCGGAATACTACAAATGGACTCAATGGGCTTTCATGCAAATGTTTAATCATTATTATGATTTGAAAGCCGATAAAGCATTACCTATATCTCAACTTGAAGAACACTTCTCAAAATTCGGCACTGAGAATCTTCATGCCGCTCAAAGCAAAGACCTCTCTTTCACGGCTGATGAATGGAACTCCATGAATGAAAAAGAGCGTCGGGAAGTGTTGATGAATTATCGAATCGCCTATCAGGGAGAGACGATGGTAAATTGGTGTGAAGCTCTCGGCACGGTGCTTGCCAANGATGAAGTGTCTGAAGGACTCAGCGTCAGAGGCGGGANACCCGGTTGAACAGAAAATNATGAATCAATGGTNTNTGAGAGTTTCAGCTTATGCTCCCCGTNTTCTTGCCGATTTGGAAAAACTGCAATGGTCAGACTCATTGAAGGAGACTCAACGAAATTGGATTGGCAGAAGTGAAGGTGCTGAAATGAAATTCGGTGTCAAGGATTCCGATTTGAAACTGGAAATTTTCACTACCAGAGCCGACACAGTGTTTGGCGTTACCTTTATGGTTTTAGCCCCGGAATCGGAATATGTGAATCTTCTCGTAACTCCTGAGCAAAAACCTGCTGTTGATGCATATCTTAAGGAGGTGAGTCACAAGACTGAACGCGAACGCCAAATCGACAAGAAAGTCAGCGGCGTCTTCTCCGGCTCATACGCTATAAATCCGCTGACCGGCAAAGAAATACCCATCTATATCAGCGACTACGTATTGGCTGGTTATGGCACAGGTGCCATAATGGCTGTGCCCGCTCATGATTCCCGCGACTACGCTTTTGCAAAACATTTCAATCTCCCGATTATTCCCTTGATTGAAGGCGCTGACGTGTCAGAAGCAAGTTTTGATGCCAAAGAGGGTGTGATGATGAATTCGGAAGGACCGGAACTCAATCTTAACGGGTTGCAGGTTAAAGACGCCATCGCAAAAACTAAAAAATTCATTGAAGAAAAAGGCTTGGGCAAAGTGAAAGTAAATTATCGTCTTCGCGATGCCATCTTCTCTCGCCAAAGATATTGGGGCGAACCATTCCCTGTATATTATAAAGATGGCGTTCCTTACCTGATGAATGAAGATGAATTGCCGCTCCTCTTGCCGGAAGTCGACAGTTATCTGCCCACTTCCGACGGTCAGCCTCCGCTCGGACGCGCAAAAAACTGGAAGACTAAGGAGGGATATCCAATTGAAGTCTGCACTATGCCCGGTTTTGCAGGTTCGTCGGCTTATTATCTTCGTTATATGGACCCGAGAAATTCTGACGCCCTCGTAAGCAAAGAGGCAGATGAATATTGGCAGGATGTCGACCTCTATGTCGGAGGCGCCGAACACGCCACGGGACACCTTATTTATTCCCGCTTCTGGAATAAATTCCTTTTCGACCTCGGATTGGTGGTGAAGGAGGAGCCTTTCCGAAAACTCGTCAACCAAGGTATGATTCAGGGCAGAAGCAATTTCGTGTATCGCATTAAGGACACCAATACTTTTGTAAGCCGCGGATTGAAAGAGAATTATGACACTACCCCCATTCGCGTGGATATCAATATCGTCAACAATGACATTCTCGACATCGAGGCTTTCCGCAACTGGCGACCCGATTATAAAGATGCTGAGTTCATTCTCGAAGACGGGAAATATCATTGTGGATATGCCGTGGAAAAAATGTCAAAATCAATGTTCAACGTTGTCAATCCCGATGATATTGTTGAAAAATATGGTGCTGACACACTCCGCCTATACGAAATGTTCCTCGGACCTATCGAACAATCTAAACCTTGGGACACCAACGGCATTGACGGGGTCAACCGTTTCTTGAAANAACNTGTGGCGCTTTTCTCAAAAACCNACTTTGATAATAAAGAAGATATGCCTGAGCAAACAAAGAAAAGCNTCCATAAACTCANAAAGAAAGTTACTCANGATATTGNAAACTTCTCATTCAACACCTCCGTGGCTGCATTCATGATTGCCTTGAATGAATTGACCGCTCAAAAATCCACAAACCCGAAGGCTATGGATATCATGACTCGTCTTTTGGCTCCATTCGCGCCGCATTTGGCTGAGGAATTCTGGCATCAATTGGGTCATGAAGGTAGCGTAGCGGATGCCGAATGGCCTGAATGGGATGAAAAAGCCCTGAAAGAAGATAAAGTAAAATATCCGGTAAGCTTCAATGGAAAATCAAGATTCGTCATGGAAGTTGAAGCGGGTGCTTCCGTAAAAGAAGTGGAAAAACTCGCTTTGGAAAATCCCGCTGCAGCCAAATGGCTCGAAGGGAAAGAGATTCGCAAAGTCATTGTGGTTCCGGGCAAAATTGTAAATATAGTCATCGGTTAAGATTTCCGCTTCCTTAATAGTGAAGCAGACGAACTTGCATTCACCGACTGAAACATTTGCTAATGAATGTTAAAGGATGGTTTGCAGCAGACTAATCTACAATAAAACAGATTGTCATCACGTTAATGTTAAGGGAAAAGAATCTTTCTTTGATTATTCTAAAAAAATGTCGAACACTGTTAAAGAATTGGTTTTTGCNAGCAATAACGNTCATAAGTTGAGCGNAATCAGACGCATAGCAGGCGATAAATTCAATATCCTCTCTCTGGAGGATATCGGATGTCATGACGATATTCCCGAAACAGCCGACACTCTCGAAGGAAATTCTTTAATAAAGGCTCAATGGGTAAAAGAACGGTATGGAAAAGATTGTTTTGCCGATGACACGGGGTTGCTCGTGGATGCTCTCGACGGAGCGCCCGGCGTGCTTTCAGCCCGTTATGCCGGAGAGCATTGCTCGCCGGAAGATAATATGACGCTTCTTCTGAAAAATCTGGAAAATGCAGAGAATCGCTCCGCACGTTTTCAGACAGTCATAACCCTTATCATCGGTAATGAAGTCNAGCAATTNTTTGGANAAGTGGNAGGNGAAATTGCCAAAGAACGCGATGGGAATGCCGGTTTCGGCTACGACCCTATATTCATTGCCAAGGAATCAGGCAAAACTTTTGCATCAATGGATCCGGACGCTAAAAACAAAATTTCTCATCGCGGACGCGCTATCAGCCAATTGTTTGACTATCTTCGGAATGACTTTTAATCTATCTTGAAACTTGATTAGAAATTATCTACTATTATAAAATGAAAAAAATCATTAGCACCCTCATATTTTCACTCATTGCAGTTGTGGCATCAATATCCGTAAATGGCGCTACAATCTTTGGTGATTGGAAATCTTATTCTTCATTCGACAATTCTGTTGTCAGGGTCGTTGACNCCCCCACACGCGCCTACTTTATGGGCTACAATCGCACCCTCATTAAAGAAGAACCGGAACTATCAATCCCGGATTGCTCTCTATATTATCTTGATAAAGAGAGCGATGAAATTGTTGCGGCTGCAAGCCGGCATAATATGGTGGCTACAGATGTCAGATATATAGAATATAATCCTTTTAGAAAATATTTGATTATCGTCTATGCCGATAATAATATCGACCTTCTCTTTGACTCCGGCGAAATCTATAATGTAGCCGCTCTCAAACACGCCAATATGCCCGGCTCAAAAGATGTTAGATATGTAAGTTTCGACCCTAAACGAAATATTGCGTGGATCGCTACTGATTTCGGCTATCTGGCTATTGACGATAAGAAAATGGAGGTTGCTGAATCACGCAACTACAGTACGCCGCTCGACTGCATCACAGCCATCGGTGACAAACTGTTCATAGCCTGTAAGGGCGATCTTTACAGCGCCGGCATTAATGACGCCCGCTCATCAATCTCGGAATATACTAAACATTCCACCACCCCGGCTGTTATGCACATCTTCCCTCTTGCCGACAATTGCTTCTTGCTCCACGCAAATGCCGGAACGGGAGATAATATGCTCCAGACATATTTCATCAATAATGACGGCACCCTGACAAAGGATAAGGAACGTCAGGGATATTATGTGTTTGATTACGGGCAATTGCCTGACAAAGCGGTGATTGCCACACGCTCATTCAATGTAATTTATTNACTCAACGNGAATAAAACAAAAGAAGAGATTTCTTACCGCCCATCGGATGATGTCGGTGTGCGTACATGTTCATCCTGGGATCAAAAAGAATTTTTCACTGCTTTGCCCCGAAAAGGGATCAGAAGTGCTAAAGTGAATTCGGATAAAACCCCAATTGTAACCCGCGATTATGCAATGCCCAATGCGCCATCGGTATATATAAGCCGAGCTATGGCTTATCATCCCCGCTATGGGGCACTCGTTAATAATCACGGCATTGAGGCTTGCTTCAACACCATGCGTCTCAACGACCCGATTCTCCTCTCCGGACTGAAAGACGGCAGATGGACTCGGTTTGCTCCGGCTTATACAAACCCTGCTCAAACATACACCNGTTTCNACCCTGACGGATTAGTCGTGGATAATANCGATGACNAATNTGTGTGGATGGGTTCGATCTTCTCCGGCATCANTCGTCTGAATCTTGACNACCCGGAAGATATTCTCCATTATTCTTTCCCGNGCGACCCCACTGCTTCCNTGCCGGGCTACGTTGAAANCAACCCCATTCAAGAAACTTGGAAACAATTGTGTCAATTCTCCAATCCCGGACTTGACGCTGACGGCACCCTATGGGCACTCTTTAACAACAGAGAAAATCCTTCTATCTTTGAATTCCGCTATCTGACCGCAGCAGACAGAAAAGCATCTAAAAATGCCGCATCCGCCCGTCCGTTTAAGAAACTTATCACAAGATCCAACGGCGACGCCCCCGCGGCTGTAAACTCTTTCTTGCCACTTAAAAGTTCTGTAAATCGNAACATGTTGATATTNATGGNTNAATCGACANTGTTCGTTATAAANCACCNGNGCACNCCTGACAATACTTCAGATGATAAAGTCGTTTCCTTTAAGTCTGTAACCGACCAGGATGGAGGTAAAATTGACCTTTACAGTCCACGTTTCCTCTATGAAGATCAAGAGACCGGAATCGTGTGGCATGGCAACGCGTCAGGACTCTACTACATGCAGCCGCGCAACCTTTTGCAAGGTCAGGCAATCATGAATCGCGTCAAAATCTCAAGAAACGACGGCACATCTTATGCCGACTATCTCCTCAGCGGCGTCCCCGTTAACTCAATGACCGCCGATGAGAATGGCAGAAAATGGATTGGCACTGTCGGAGCTGGTATCGTTGTAACCTCATCCGACTGCAAAAAAGTATTGTGTGAATTTACTTCAGATAATTCGGATCTTATTTCCGACAACATATATCAATTGCAATATATCCCTTCCACCAACTCCATCATGATTTCCACAGATAAAGGTCTGTGCGAATTCTTCATCGGAGGATCAGCCGAACGCCCGGAAGAGGAAAAAGATGCTGTCAGAGCATTTCCGAATCCGGTTGCACCCGACTATTACGGATGGGTCACAATCGATGGACTTCCCGAAAATGCCCTCGTAAAAATAGTTGACTCCACAGGCTCACTCGTGCGCGAACTCGGTAGAGCCGAAGCCGGCTCAGTGCAATGGGATGTCTACAATATGCATCATCAGCGTGTGCGCACCGGTGTGTATTACATTTTGGCTACCTCTGCCGATGGAGGCAAGGAAAGCAGAATGACAAAGATTTTGGTAATGAATTAATTTTAACCTAATATACTCTCCCCATAATATAGACAGAAATGAAATATCCTTCTTACATATTCCTTTCTTTAGCAGCAAGTTTCGCTTTTGAAATGTCAGCTATTGATATTACTCCGGGAAAACTTGCAGAAGAATTCAATCCCGCTGAAGCAGAAAATGAATTGTCCGTGTCAGGCACAGGCGATGTCAGAGACCTCGTGGTTTTGAAATCTCTCCCCTCAGCCGTGAAGAATCTTGACATCTCCAATTTGAAAATCACGGGTTATAATTCTCGTGTTCCGGCTTATATGGGGAAATCAATGTTTCAGTCGGATCGCCTGCCGGCTTATATCTTCTTCCGCTCCGAATGTTCCAGCATCACCCTTCCCAATGACCTCGGAGTTATCGAAGCCGGTGCTTTCGCCGCTTCCAACATTACTTCAGTTCAAATTCCGGAAGGTGTAACGGAAATCGGAGAATTTGCTTTCTATGATTGCAAAAATCTTCAGTCCGTTTCACTCCCTTCTACTTTGAAGACCATCGGCAAAGGAGCTTTCTCCAATTGCCCGAAATTAACCGATATTAATTTATCCTCCACTCAGGTTACTTCAATCCCAGAAAAGTGTTTCTCCGGCGATGTTTCTTTGGAAACGCTCGACCTTTTCAAAATAAAAGAGATTGGCACCGAAGCCTTCAGCAACACTGCAATTACCGCTTTGATGCTCCCGGATGTGCAACACCTTGCTCCTTACGCTCTCGCAGGAATGGATTACCTTTCAGAATTAACCCTTAACTCTGAAGCGAAATTCAATGAAGGAACCTTGATGAACAATAGAAATCTTGTGCTCCTTGAGGGGACTCCGGCAAATGTGCCCCCTCTCTTTGCAGCCAACTGCGTTTCTTATACTCCTAATGACGCCATAACAAACGCATCCTCTATCGGACACTTCGCTTTCTCCAATTCAGGAATCAACGAAGTCGTGTTGGGCGGCAACCTAACATCAGTTGGTCAAAATATTTTCCATGGTGGAAACTACTTGACTCATATTGATGCCACTGCCCTTGAATCAAACATCCCCGACACCCACGATGACGCATTCGACGGCATCAATCCCGCCGACATTAAACTCAAAGTCAGCGATGATTCTTTAGACGCCTGGAAAGCACACCCTGCCTGGGGACAGTTTAATATCTACTCGGAAGGCACGACCGGCGTGGAAAACCCCGATTTGACTGATGCCGGCGACGGAATCAAAATTGCCCTGAATAAATCCGAAATATCAATTCAGAGTTCAGACCTGATTGAATCCGTGCAATTATGGGATGTCGCAGGAGCGTTAAAAATATATTTAACCCCATCGGAAAATTCAGTCAGTATTCCTGTATCCGAACTCCCGTCCGGAATAATGGTGCTAACTGTAAAAACCACTAATAACAAGAAAAGTGTTAAGTTGATAATTTGAAATTGAAATTTTTATTCAAGACCCCGTTTCGCTTCGGCGATAAGGGGTCTTAATGTTTTATATGGGAAAGAATAAACTGAAAAAATTTGCCGAAATGCAACAGATGAAGAATGTTGTGCAATGTCCGCGCGATATTCTTCTTGCCGACGGCTTCCCGCTAAAAGGGAATTGGAACGAAAATTTTTTTAATAATCAAAATCCCATAACCCTCGAATTGGGTTGCGGCAAAGGTGAATATACGGTTGGGTTGGCAACCCGCTTTCCCCACAGCAATTTTATTGGAGTTGACATCAAAGGGGCTCGCATGTACACGGGGGCCCTCCGTGCTATAAAAGAGGATATTCCTAATGCCGGATTTTTGCGCACTGAAATTGAGCTGATTGAAAATTTCTTCAAGCCTGCCGAAATTTCACAGATCTGGATTACGTTTCCTGACCCTCAGATGAAAAAAGTCAACAAACGCCTCACCTCGACTCGCTTCATAAAGGCTTATCGGAAAATTATGGCACCCGAAGGAATAATCAACCTGAAGACTGATTCCCCTTTCCTCTTTGAATATACCCGCCGAATGGCGAAACTCAACAATCTAGATATTCTTGAAGAGACATCTGACCTTTATGCCGATGGCAGAGATGATTCATTGACTCAGATTAAAACTTTTTATGAACTTCAATGGCTATCTCGCGGAAAAACAATAAAATACATCTCGTTCCGAATCGGCTCGGGTGATTTAAAAGAGCCCGACACCACAGACTTGGAAAAAGATGATTATCGGTCTATTCCTCGCTTCAATCCTGATACCTTGAATTAACAATATTTACTCACTTATTGCAAATCCTGAACGCTATGACCATATATCCCAACCTTATTATTGACGCATTGCGCAATGTTCGCTATCCGGGCAATGGCAAGAGTCTTGTGGAAAACGAAATGATTGCAGACAATATCCGTATTGACGGAAATAAAGTTTCATTTTCTTTGATTTTCGACAAGCCTACCGACCCCTTTGTTAAATCCGTTGTCAGAAGCGCCGAAGCTGCGTTGCAGCAAGCTCTCGGTGAAGAGTTGGAAATCAAAGGGAATATTGATGTCCAATTTAAAAAGCCTGTTCCCGCTCCGGCTCCGGCGCTCCTGCCGGGGGTGAAAAATATTATCGGGGTCTCTTCCGGCAAGGGTGGTGTGGGAAAGTCCACAGTGGCAGCCAACCTCGCAATCGCTCTTGCGGCTAAAGGGTATAAAGTAGGACTCCTGGATGCCGACATTTTCGGACCCTCAATGCCTAAAATGTTTGGCGTGGAGGACGAAAAACTGTATATGGTGAATCAGGAAGGTCGCGATTGGATAGAGCCGGTGGAAAGATATGGGGTTAAAATGCTCTCAATCGGATTTGTAGTAGACAAGAACTCCCCTGTCTTATGGCGTGGCTCAATGGCATCCAACGCCCTGAAGCAATTGATTTCGGATGCGTGGTGGGGAGACCTTGATTATTTCCTCATCGACATGCCTCCGGGAACTTCCGACATTCATCTCACTCTGGTGCAGACCCTCCCCATCACAGGCGTTATCATTGTCTCCACACCTCAAGAAGTTGCGTTGGCTGATGCACGCAAAGGTATAGCCATGTTCCAAGGAGATAAGATTAACGTTCCGGTGCTCGGCATAGTGGAAAATATGGCATATTTCGTGCCCGCTCCTCATCCCGATGAGAAATATTATATTTTCGGCAATGGTGGCGCTAAACGCCTTGCAGAAGAATTACACGTACCCTTGCTTGAGGAGATTCCAATTGTTGCCGATATATGCAAAGATGCCGATTCCGGAAATCCTTCCGCACTTCAGATTGCAGCCCTTTCCGGCAACGAAGAATTCTTCTCTCCCGAAGCCAAAGCCTTCAGCGAATTGGCTGATAAGGTCGTGAAGACAATAGATAAAAGAAATTCAGAATTACCCCCTACTAAAAAAGTTGAAGTAAAATAAGATATTTTTCCNATTATGAGTNGCCTGTTGAANAATTTGCTTNAAAAATCTTACAGACATATNCTGACTTCGTNNGTAATCCTGTGCCTTACCTTTTCGGCTCATTCCCAGATTCTCGGCACTCCCAATCAAAAGGTAATGACCGACTCCATTAAAAAGGAGTTTCTCGGACCTTTCTTCGGATTATATAAAGACAATTACTTCACAGTCGGCACTGCCATCGGACAAAAGCCCGACAAATATAATTCAGACGTTAAATTTCAGATTTCCCTGGCTATACGTCTTACCAACGCTGTGCTCCCATGGCAAACTTATCTATATCTCTTCTATACTCAGAAAACATTCTGGAATGTTTTCCAGAATTCCATGCCAATGCGGGATATGAATTTCAATCCCGGCATCGGATGGACCAAACCGTTCTTCTCAAAAGGGAGATATCTCGGTAAAATGACTCTTATCTTTGAGCACGAATCCAACGGCAGAGACGGCGATGCCTCCCGATCATGGAATAAGATTTCTTTAGCAGGATCGGCTGTGGTGAATGATTGGCTGATGGTCCACGCTAAATATTGGATACCGATAGTCGACGGAATGAACAATCGCGACATTCTCCGCTACACCGGCATATTTCAGGTAGGATTCAATTTGACCTCACGCAACAAACGTTGGCAAGGAGGAGTGANACTNATAAAGCGTGCCGNATGGTTTTTGAATTGGAACACCATCATAGAGGCATCATGGAAAGTCGACAAANAAGCGAATGTCAATCTTTNCGNGCAATNTTACAACNGATATGGCGAGAACCTTTTGGACTACAATCAATTCCACTCCCGTTTACGCGTCGGACTCGTATTCAAACCCCAACTCTTCTCCGACTATTAAANGTTTNCTGCTCCGNTTGCCAACCGGATTANATATATATTGCNTATTTCAACATATTTTGTTANTTTTGCGTATTGTGAATNATTTGCGAAAATCAATATGGAAGAGATAATTTCGGAAATACCGCGCAATCNTATACTTGCAGAATTGACAGAAGAACGACGTTTACGCTCTTCCAACAAGGCTCACAATGAAATATATGTCCTGGATGCCCACAACGCGCCCAACACTATGCGCGAAATCGGCAGACTGCGCGAAATAGCTTTTCGCGCTGCCGGCGGCGGCACTGGAAAAGCATGCGACATAGATGATTTCGACCTTATGGATCCTCCATGTCGCCAATTGATTGTGTGGGACCCGGAACACTCCGCCATCGTCGGAGGCTATCGCTTCATCCTGGGGAAAGATATTAAATTCATCTCTGAAAAAGTCCCCAGAATAGCCACCTCCCACATGTTTGAATTCTCCGATAGATTCCTGAAAGAGATTCTTCCCCACACGATTGAACTCGGAAGATCTTTTGTATCGGTGGAATATCAGGCTTCCGGATTCTCTCAACGCGCTCTTTACGCTCTCGATAATCTATGGGACGGCTTGGGAGCCCTGACCGTGATTTATCCCGAAATTAAATATCTTTTCGGCAAAGTTACGATGTATCCCNCTTATGGCCCGGAAGAACGCNATTTAANCCTTTATTTTCTCAAAAAACATTTTCCCGACCCGGATAATCNGGTCTTCCCGCGCAATCCTCTCCCCCTCAACGTTGATGAAAAGTATATGCGGAATATTCTNACCGAAGANNACTTCTCGAAAGATTATAAAATTCTTCATTCTCATATCAGGAAAGCAGGCAAAAACATACCTCCTCTTGTGAATGCCTATATGTCGTTATCTCCCACTATGAGGATGTTCGGCACAGCCGTCAACGATGAATTCGGAGATGTGGAAGAAACAGCCATACTCCTCACCCTCTCGGATATATTTGAAGAAAAGAAACGCCGGCATATCGGCACATTTTCCCCTAAGAATAAGTCTCAAAAAGATTAAATATGAAAAAAGCAGCCGTCACCGGTGCTGATGGTTTTATCGGCAGTCATCTCACAGAAACNTTACTTGAAAAAGGTTATCATGTTAGAGCCTTGGCTCAATATAATTCTTTTAATAATTGGGGATGGCTTGAGCAAGTTAAACATCCTAATTTGGAAATCATCACCGGAGATGTGCGCGACCCCAACTTCTGCAGGGAGTTCGCCAAAGATGCAGACGTCATGTTCCACCTTGCGGCTCTCATCGCCATCCCTTATTCATACGTAGCTCCCGATTCATATATTGACACAAACGTCAAAGGAACCCTCAACATCTGTCAGGCATGTNGGGATGCCGGAGTGGGAAGANTGCTTGTNACCTCNACCTCCGAAGTGTATGGCACAGCNCGCTACGTGCCCATTGATGAGAAGCANCCCAAGCAACCTCAATCTCCATATTCTGCTTCCAAAATCGGTGCGGATGCCATCGCTCTGAGTTTCCACAACGCTTTCGACCTCCCCGTCACTATCGTGCGACCTTTCAACACCTATGGTCCGAGACAATCAGCCCGTGCAATTATTCCGACAATTATTTCGCAAATTGCCTCAGGCGAAAGAATCATCAAGGTTGGCGATCTGACACCTACCCGCGATTTCAATTTCGTTAAAGATACTTGCCGGGGATTTGTAGCTATAGCCGAATCACCCGAAACAATCGGGAAAGAGATAAATATCGCCACCGGCAAAGAGATTTCAATGCAGAAAACTCTTGACACCATTGCCGAAATAATGAACGTTGAGGTTCAATGGGTTCGCGATCCGGAAAGAATCCGCCCCGCCTCTTCAGAAGTATTCCGCTTGTGTGGCGACAATACTCAAATCACTTCACTTACTGACTGGAGACCCCGCGTAAGTCTCAAAGAGGGGCTAAGAGAAACCGTAAAATGGTTCTTGAACCCTGAAAATCTGGCTATGTACAAACCGGGAATCTACAACGTATAATCTCCTCATTTTTTCAAAGACTTAACTTATGGCTAAAACAATAAATATTTTGATGTTGGGAGGCGCCCGACGCGTATCAATGGCAGAACTCCTCATTCGCTCCGGCAAAAGTATGGGGTGCGAAGTGAAAATTTTAAGCTATGAACTTGACAAGGATGTACCCATCGCCATTATCTCCGAGGTAATTGTAGGTTTGAAATGGCGCGACCCGAAAGTAGTGGAAGACATCTGCCGGATTTGCAAAGAAAATGAAATTGACATTATCTTGCCGTTCGTCGACGGGGCTATNGAAATAGCCGCCAGATGCAAGGAGGAACTCCCGGATGTGTTTGTACCTGTTATAGAACCCGGACTTGCCGAAAAGATGTTTGATAAGGTAGAAGCCGCCAAACTCTTTNAGGAAGCCGGCTTCAGAATCCCGATGACTTATAATGCCATAAACGCCGAAATGCCGGCAATAGCCAAGCCGCGCCACGGCTCAGCCTCTCGCGGAATAAAGGTATTCAGAAATATTGACGACCTCATGCACCTCGAAAATCTTCAGGATTATCTCGTGCAGGAGTTTATTGAAGAGAGTCGAGAATACACAATCGACTGTTATGTATCTCAAAAAGGGGAGATACTCGTAACCGTTCCCCGAATTCGCCTTGAAGTAATGGGAGGAGAAGTTACCCGCACCGTCACTACCCGGAAAGAAGAATTAATCAAACGCAGTCGCGACGTGCTCAAACATTTCGGATTTCGCGGACCCGTCACCCTTCAATTTATTGAAGACACGAAAAAAGAGCGTTTCCTTTTGATGGNAATTAATCNGCGCCTGGGTGGANNTGTCATTTGCTCGATANNCGCCGGAGCCCCCATAACGGATTTTATANNTCGCGAAGCTATGAAAATGGATGTTAAGCCGGTTGACGACTGGATTTCAGGCACTCTCATGGCTCGATATCAAAAAGAAGCAATCTTCTTTACAGACAATTAATTTTAGCCGATTAGATTTCCCTTCTATCACAGGGAATTACGGGATAAGAAATAATATTATGAAGCATACGATAATCATCGCTGAAGCGGGAGTGAATCATAACGGCAATCTTGAAATGGCACGTGAAATGGTGCGACAGGCAAAACTTGCCGGAGCGGATTATGTGAAATTCCAAACTGCTGTTCCCGAATTGGTTATCTCCACTTTCGCTCCGAAAGCGGAATATCAGAAAAAGACAACCGGCAAAGATGAATCGCAACTCGAAATGTGTCGCGCAATTCATCTCCCCCTTAGCGACTATGCAGAATTGAAAGCTCTCTGCGAAAAAGAAGGCATCGGCTTTATGTCAACCCCTTTCGACCTCGTTTCCATCGACTTGCTCGCGGAATTAGGTCAGGATTATTTCAAAATCCCAAGCGGAGAGATTACTAACCTCCCCTACCTGAGAAAAATTGCCGCTATCGGCACTCCCGTAATCCTTTCTTGCGGAATGGCTGAACTCTCTGAAATAGAAGATGCAATTTTAATCTTGACAGGGCAGCACCCTCAATATCCCTCTGAATCGAAACTGAAACGCGAAGATATTATCGTTCTGCATTGCAACACTCAATATCCCACACCTTATAAGGATGTTAATCTTCTTGCAATGAAGGAGATAGCTAAAAAACTCGGCGTGCGTACCGGATATTCCGACCATACGCAAGGAATCGAAGTGAGTGTCGCGGCAGCCGCCTTAGGAGCCGAAGTGGTGGAAAAACATTTCACTCTCTCCCGGGAACTCCCGGGTCCCGACCATAAAGCTTCGCTCGAGCCTTCGGAATTGCGCGAAATGGTCAGTCAGATCCGCCATATTGATGAAGCACTCGGATCGGGACATAAAACCGTAACCGACAGTGAACGTCCCAATATGGAGGTGGCTCGTAAAAGTATAATTGCCTCAAAAAATATAAAGAAAGGGGAATTTTTCTCCGAAGAAAATTTGACAGTCAAGAGACCCGGCAACGGAATATCTCCGATGAAATGGGATAAAATCATCGGTAAGCCCGCTCCGCGCGATTTCATCGCCGACGAACTTATTGATTCAATAGATTTGTAATTATGAAAAAGCGGTTGGTAATAGCTACAGGCACACGCGCCGATTGGGGGCTTCTGCGTTCAGTCGCCGAGAAACTGCGCTCTTTCGGAAGCGAACCGTTGATAATGGTTACTCATCAACACCTTATGCCGGAAATGGGCAATACTTTTCAGGAGATAATCGCTGACGGATTTCAACCTGACGCCATATTCCAGGCTTATGGAACGCCGGCTGAAATAATGGCAATGGCTGCCCATGGAGCAGCCGATTATTTNAAAAACNGCACTCTTGACGGAATAATCATNTTGGGCGACNGNTGCGAAATGNTCGGAATAGCATCCGCCGCTTTACTCTCAGGCATACCCATTTTCCATATAGCCGGAGGCACAGTTTCAGAAGGTGCTTTCGACGACAGCATCAGAAATGCCATTACGAAAATGGCGACTATTCATTTCCCCGAAACCCCGCTATGCGCTGCGCGTATTCTTCAAATGGGAGAANAGCCTNAANATGTATGTCAAGTCGNGGCGTTAGGGGTNGAAANCTCCCTGAAAACCNCCTTTATGACCCTTAANGAATTGNCGGAGTCTCTCAACTGGAATCCCGGAGAAAAGTTCCTTGTCGGCACTCTACACGCGGCAACTCTCGAAAATTCCGAGCCTTTGCAGATTCAAAAAAATATGCAGAATGCTTTGAAAAGATTGAGTCCTGAATATAAGTTTATCATTACTTATCCCAATAACGATATCAACCCGGCTCCACTAATCGCCGAACTCCATAAATTTGAAAAAGAGATGGCAGGGCGGGTTAAAATCATCCCTTCCTTAGGGCACCTTCGTTATCTTTCAGCCGTCAGTTTGAGCAAAGGGGTCTTTGGCAATAGCTCCAGCGGATTGGTGGAAGTCCCCTCGCTCGGCGTGCCGACCCTGGATATCGGGCTGCGTCAGAAAGGGCGGGAATGTGGAGAGTCAGTAATTCACTGCGGCGTCAGCGAAGAGGATATCTACGCCGGGTTGCAGAAATTATTGTCATCTAAGATGCAGGAACTGGCGAGAAAGCGGAGAAATCCGTATTACGCTTCGGATGCTTCGACAAAAATCGCAGAAAAAATAATCTCCTCAAAAATTTATCCTTATCCCGTAAAAAAATTCCGTTTGCTATGAAATATCTTTATCTCATACCTGCCCGGGGAGGGAGCAAAGGGATACCCGGCAAAAACATTAAGCCTCTCGGAGGGATTCCTCTTATCGGACACACAATCCGTCATGCGCTCGCAATAGCCCCCGCGGAAGATGTCGTGGTTTCCACAGATGCTCCTGAAATAGCTGAAGTGGCTCGCAATGAAGGGGCTTCCATACCCTTTATGCGCCCCGCCGAACTCGCGCAGGACACATCATCTTCCAGGAGTGTCATCATCCACGCGCTGGATTATATGAAAGCCAACGGAAAGATTTATGATGCAGTGGTGTTGCTCCAGCCAACCTCACCTCTGCGCACCCCCGAAGATATTGAGAATTGCATCCGCGCCTTTGAAGAATCGCGAAATAAGAAATCGGATTGCCCCGATAAAAGCGCCAACATGGCGGTTACCGTCTCAGAGGCTCGCACAAATCCCTATTACAGTGCATTTGAAGCGGATTCCGACGGTTTTTTGCATATATCGAAAGGTGACGGACACTACACACGTCGCCAGGATGCACCCAAAGTGTGGGAATTCAATGGAGCTGTCTATGTCATAGATGCCGAAGCCATCCGGCATGAAGAGATCTCTAAAATGAAAAATATTCTTCCCGTAGAGATGCCCGCATCGAGAAGTATCGACTTAGACACCCCTCAGGATTGGAGCAGAGCCGAACAATTATTTGAATATAAATAACAACTTGAAATGTAGAGTTATGCAGCAACCAGACAGACTTAAAGAACTTGCTACGGCACCTATTTGGAAAATTCTTTTCAAATATAGTTTGCCGGCGGTTATAGGCACAGTCGTAACTGCGCTCTATAATATCATCGACTCCGTTGTCATCGGTCATGCCATAGGAGATCCGGACGTTGTGGCGGGTATCGCCGTAACCTTCCCTGTGNTGAATCTTGCCACAGCTTTGGGCATGCTCATCGGCGCAGGTGCTGCCACAAGAATAAGCATCGTGCNCGGNCAGAAAGATACGCGCATGGCTGAAATAANTNTGGGCAACNGTGTGCAACTGACAGTTNTNANCGGACTTGCATATATCACTTGCTTTGCCATATTTNTCGATCCTATTCTCACGATATTCGGCGCGNCTGAAGCCACTCTCCCCTACGCCAGAGAATTTATCCTCTGGGTGCTCCCCGGAATGGTGCTGATTAACTTTACATTCTCATACAATAATGTCATGCGCGCCTCCGGATATCCGGGTAAAGCTATGTACACCAATATCATAGGAGCCGTCCTAAATGCCATCCTTGCACCAATATTCCTCTTCGGTTTTCATTGGGGCATTNNNGGNGCAGCCATNGCNACCGACATCTCCATGCTCGTCACGGCAATTTGGGTTTTCAGCCATTTCCTCAATAAAAACAATACTCTCCACTTTGTCAAAGGCACATTCAAATTCAATTGGCAGGTTATCAAATCTGTCTTATACATCGGCATGGCTCCTTTCCTTATCAATGTCGCCGGGTCATGCATCAATGCCATTGTCAACAACTCCCTTCTCAAATATGGCGGAGATAATGCTATAGCTGCAGTGGTGGTGTTCAATCGCTTCGTTACGATTTTCGTATTCGTCGTCATGGGTATCTGTCAGGGTATGCAGCCTATTTTGGGTTATAACTATGGATCAGGAAATTTCAACCGACTTTTCAAGACTCTCCGCTTGGCTGCACTCTCAGCATTGGTTATCACCACTTTGGGCTCCATCATCGGTCATATTGTGCCGCGCCAGATTGCTTCACTCTTTATGACTGATCCCGCCCAGATAGCCGCAGCGGTGAATTGCTTGAAAATAACCACATTGGCATTCTGGATTGTCGGGTTCCAAATAGTGGCTACCAATTTTTTCCAAAGTCTCGGCATGGCGGGAAAGGCTGTCTTCTTGAGTTTGACACGCCAGATAATTTTCATGATTCCCATGCTCCTCATCCTTCCGGGATATTTCGGATTGTCAGGTGTTTGGAGTTCTTTCCCTATCTGCGACATGCTCTCGGCAATTGTGGCAGGCTTTATGCTGTGGTGGCAAATTAAACGAATCAAAAATACCCGATTAAATTTACCTCAACCCTCATAATCAATTGAAAGTGAATCTTACGCCATTAGCAAAAATATTAATGCGCAAACGCGCCCGACGCGTTGATGCGTGGGCGGAGAATTCTGCCGCCATCCAGCTCTCCCAACTCCGTTGGCTTCTCTTCCGGGGCGCCACAACTCTCTACGGAGAAGAGAATAGCTTTGAAAACCTTCTTAAAAATAAAGATCCGAAAAAGATTTTCAGCGAAACGGTTCCGGCAAAAGACTACGAAGCATTTCGCCCATACGTCATGCGAGCCGTCAAGGGTGAAAAAGATATTTTATGGCCCGGGAAATGCAAGGATTTCGCTCAATCCAGCGGCACCTCCGGCGGTCGCTCCAAATTTATCCCTATAACTTTCGACAGTCTTCAACTCAACCATTATCCCGGCGCCAATGATGTTGTGGCTCAATACCTGCGCCATTATCCGGAGTCGAAAATGTTTGCCGGCAAAGGTCTGATACTCGGAGGGTCATTCTCCAATATTCTCCGGCAAGATAAAGACATAGTAAAAGTCGGCGATTTATCAGCAACTCTGATAGATAAAATCCCCTCAATGGCAAATCTTTTCCGGGTTCCCGACAAAAAAACAGCCCTGCTTCAGGATTGGAATATAAAACTCGAAAAATTAACCGAAGCCGCCATTAAAGAGGATATCACCAATCTCAGCGGCGTTCCATCATGGTTTTTGAGAGTGCTTCTCCATGCGTGTGAACTGACCGGGAAAGAAAGAGTTACCGACATTTGGAAAAATCTTGAGGTTTTCTTTCATGGAGGCATCTCCTTCGAACCCTATCGGGAAGAATATAATCGATTGTGCGACCCGGGGCAAATGCATTATTTTGAAACCTACAACGCTTCCGAAGGATTCTTTGCCACTCAAGCCTCCAGGGAAAACGACGGTCTGCTCCTCCTGATAGATGTGGGGGTATATTATGAATTCATCCCTCTCGGAGAAGACACGGATAAAGCTGTCGGTATCGAGGATGTGGAAGTGGGCAAGACCTACGAATTGCTGATAACTTCCTGCAACGGGCTATGGCGTTATCGCATAGGAGACACAGTGAAAGTTGTGTCGGTCAATCCTGTAAAGATTCGCATTGCCGGACGCACAAAATCCTTTATCAATGCTTTCGGCGAAGAATTAATGGAGGAGAATGCCGAAAGAGGGATAGCCGCAGCCTGCAGAGCCACAAACGCATCTGTAGCCAATTACACTGCCGGACCACTCTACGCGCACGATAACACCAAAGGGCGACATCAATGGGCTATAGAATGGAATAAAAAGCCTGACAGCATTGAGAAGTTTGCTGAAGTATTGGATAAGGCTTTGCGCGAACTCAACAGCGATTATGACGCCAAGCGCAGCGGTAATATTTTCCTTGACCCTCCCGAAATTATAAGTTGCGAACCCGGCACGTTCGACCGTTGGCTCTCAACCCGCGGAAATAAAAAATTAGGTGGACAACGCAAAATTCCTCGCCTGCGCAACGACCGGTCAATACTTGAGAAATTAAGAATCAAGAATTAGTATTATTCGCGAATAGCAAATTGCCATCGGAGATGGCGCTACATGCCGAACCCCGGCATAAGCGAAATGTAATGGAGTGTGCCGGGGAAGAACTCCTCACAGATAACTCAGCCTCGGAGAGGCTGCACATCCCCTACCCGTATCGGCGTAGCTGAGAGCATTGCATGCGCGTAGCGTATAGTATTAAAAATTAGAGGATGATGACGGATGTGAAGTCAACGCCTTCAAGTTTATATGAACCTGAAGGTATTTTTTTACCATCTTTATAGGGATGCCAATCCAATTGACCGCCGGCAGACTTGATGAGCGATAACTTTGCCAAGCGTTAGCCATCGTGGCGCGATTGAAATGAGCGCTTTATCAATAGATCTATTTCTTATCGAACCTCTCGAACTCGGAGTGCTTTGAGATAAATTCCGGCACTATTGCTTTCATCATCTTCACCATCTCCTCTATCTCGACATCACTCGCCAATTTCCGCAAGTCAGCCACACTCCGGGAGGCATCGGTATAAGAATATTCCCGAACCTTAGCCACGAAAATCCGTTCATTCTCCGTAGGTATAGTGTTCTCTTTAGTTGCCAGCACCTCTTCATAGAGTTTTTCACCCGGACGAAGACCGGTGTAGTTAATCTGAATATCCACACCCTCTTCAAAACCTGCCAGAGAAATCATTTTCTTTGCAAGATCTGCTATCTTCACGGGGGTGCCCATATCGAATACAAATATCTGAGTGCCGGTGGCGATTGTAGCCGCTTCCATCACAAGGCGACATGCCTCGGGAATTGTCATGAAGAATCTGCGGATCTCCGGGTCTGTAACAGTCACGGGACCGCCACGTTCTATCTGTTCCTGGAAGCGGGGAATTACCGAACCGCTGGAGCCCAGAACGTTGCCGAAACGAGTTGTAACGAAGGTTGTGCGCCCCTTTATCTCACCTTTTTCAATAGCCAAACCGAGTGATTGAACATAAATCTCAGCCAAGCGCTTTGTGCAACCCATTATATTAGTCGGATTCACTGCTTTGTCGGTGGAGACCATAACCATCTTTTCTGCGCCGTATTCCACACATTTATCCGCAACCAATCGCGAGCCCAGAACGTTTGCCAATACAGCCTCACACGGATTCTCTTCCATAAGGGGAACATGTTTGTAAGCTGCAGCGTGGAACACAATATCCGGTTTATAGGCGCGGAAAACGTGGTCGAGACGTCTTTCCAATCTGACATCCCCGATAATGGGAGTGAAGTATAATCCGGGATATTTATCCTCAAATTCCAGACGCACGTTATGCAAAGCAGTTTCGGCATTGTCAAACATTATCAAATGTTTGATTCCCAATCCTGCCAATTGGCGGCATAATTCAGAGCCGATGGAGCCTGCTGCCCCGGTGACGAGTACCGTCTTACCGTGGAAATTGTCGCGGATTTCCTTCATATTAATCATAATCTCCGACCTGCCGAGCAAGTCTTCAATCTTGATTTTTCTGATGGCACCGGAATTGATTTTGCCGTCGCTCAATTCATCAATTGAGGGGACAATATACATCTTCAGACCCGCTTCCTGACAATAATTCATAAGGCGGTTTTGCTCTGACCTCACATCTTTGCGATGCGCAAAAAGGATTCCGTCGAGATTATATTTCTCCTTAAAGCGGATGATATCTTCTGCAGATTCAAAATGAAGTATCGGCTTGCCCATCACCAATTTGCGTTCCTGGTCTTTCGGACCGTAGAGCAAGAGTCCCATAACGCTGAAATGCCCGGAAGCACGTAAGCGAGTCAGAATCGAAACAGACTTGTCATCCACCCCATACACCAGAACTCTCTTTGACGGAGATTCCTGAAATTGCTTTCTGTTGGTCAGCCAATAAACAGTCAGCATTATCACGCGGGTCAGGAGCAGACCTCCGATGGTAATCAGGAAGTCTAAGACGAGGAAAGCCAATAAAAGTCTCACTGTTACGGAATTGGCAAAGAATCCAACGGCAAAAGCCATTATCATCTCCTTGATGAAAATTGCCATACACAATTTTGCCAGTTCTCTCAATGTTGAAAACCGGATAACGAGTTTATATACCCCCGTGAAATAGAATGCTGAAACGGATGCAATCACCGAGCCGAGGACCCATGTGTTTACAAAACGGTCGGTCAAGAGATAAGCCAGACTCAAGCCGTTAGCCGAGAAAACATAACAAAATAATAAGACAAGTATGGAAGCCACTACCGATGTCAACGTGTCTATAGCCAACACAATAGGAGATCTCAGATAGCGGTCAAAAGTGATGTTCAACATGATGTTAATTTATCGTTAGCACGATGTTAAATTAGTTAGATTGATAATCTGCAAAGATTTTACAAAGTTAACCCCAAAATCTCAATTTTCCAAATTTATNGATTGTGGNAGANCTTTAATAAGNAGGGTGAATTGTTTTTTTGATTTTTCGTGTAATAATACNGGTNANACNGCGTTATTTATTAGGACATGTATGCCTACACGTCCGNTATTATTGTATATAAATTTTTATTTGTATAAAAAGAAATGCGTAATTACATTTTATCATTCGCGCTTATATTATTCTCTATATCATCTTTTGCGGCACTTAACGGAACATGGGTCAATCATTCCGGCATGGATATTGATTCCCACCTTTACGGCACATCCTCTTACAATCATGTAGCAAAAATGATGGAGACAGAGAAATATGTCTATATCCTTGGCAATGGCAAACTTCATAACAATGCCCAATCCGGCACAAAGCCAAAATTTCCGGTAGTTTTCATATTGGATAAAGCCACGGAAGAAATCACAGCTCCCTCCACTAAATTTCCGGCTTCCGGGCAATTTGTGCATGACATCGCTTATTCCCCGGCATCAGGCACAACTGCCATAGTATATCAAAACCTTAAAGTGGATTTAATCAAGGACAATGATGAGTTCATCCCTTCTGNNGCACTNCTTCAANTAATTCAGCCNGGTGGAGTCTATCCACGTNCGGTAACTTNCGACCGCACAGGCGAANTCGCATANATCACCACTAATNTNGGCTTCGTAGGATTGGATACCACAACAGGAGACCTGAAAGAAATGGTGGATCTCAATACCCCTCTTTCATTCGCCAATAAGGTAGGTAATTATTATGTTGTCTATGACNACACATCCCTATATGCTTGCGATGCCTCAACTTCGCCATCATCCCTTGATGATTTCACCTTGTTGAATTTCTCAAACATTGGCACGTATGGTTTAGCAGGAATTTATCCCGCATCAGACGATACTTTTATCATCCCGGTTACGGTGCCCGCACGCAACGGACTTTACATTCACTCCATCAGCCTTAAAGAGGGAGTTGAAAATGCGATTGCTTTTAATATCACTTCCGGTCCGCTCCATAATTCTTGGATGCCGATTGACGCACGCTACGTGTTGGCAGACCTTATCGAGGGTTATGTATTCCCTGTTCCCGAGGGATTGATGTTCGCCTCTTACGATAATTTTGTGAAAGTTCCCTACCTCGCGGAAAATGCTGATTTCACATCTGCCGAGGGCATTGCCGCTTTCAAATCTATATTGAAGAGTATTCGTAAAGACACAGCCACTTCAGGCATTNCCGGTGCTGAGCGTTATCAGAAAGCTGTTAGTCGCGACGGCGAGAATTATTGGATTTTCCGTCCGCGCCAAGGCTTCATCAAGCGTCATGCCGATACTTCCACGTCTACTCCTGTGTGGAGCAATGCTTCGGAAATGGTTGTGCCGAATGTGTCGGCAGCCATCAGTGCTTCATATCTGACCTATCACCCCGATTACGGCATATTGGCGCGTAACACGGGCGCAGTTTTCCCCTACGATGAATATTTGCAATCACGCTACCTCTCCGATGGTCTAAGCTCATTTAAAGACGGTAAATGGGAACGTCTCTCAGTGTTCCATCGCAAATTTAACGTTTCCGGCTATTTGCCCCTGCAATGGTCGCCCCGCGGAATCGTTGTCGATCCCTGCGACCCGAAAATGATATATTCAGTGGCTNCCGACCAGGGGCNTCTGAGAAGTGATATCACCAACCCCGATGTGAATCTCCTGCTAGCTTCCGAAAAAGATTCCAATAAGGCACATNCCCANTTCGTTGCGGCTATCCCATATATGCAATATCCGAGAGCCGGCATCACCATACCCGGTTTTGACAAAAACGGAACGCTCTGGATGATTCCTTATTGCGACCCAGGGAAAGTACACGATGAAGTGCACACGGAATTATGGTATTGGCCCAAAGAGGATCGCCTTGCTGTCAATGTTCCGGCTGATTATGCCGAACATCCCTTTAAGGTTATTTACATTCCCGGTTTCTCATCGGCTTATCAAGGGAAAATATACCCTTTGACCGGTCCCGGACTTGAAAATACAATTTTCCTTTGCTCAAGAAAGGATAACCGTCAGACTTTTGCCTACGACCATAACGGCACGCTCGATGATACCTCAGATGATAAAATATGTCTTTTCGACAATATGATATATCCGAATGGCGATGAATTCCCCTCCCTTTTCACTCCTTATCATGTTTTTGAAGACCCCTACGATGGGAATTTGCTGCTGACATCAATGCGTGGAGTAATGGTGATAAATTCAAAGACACTTTTTAATGACAAAGTAATTGTAGACTGGCTTATCACAGACCAAAAAGATTCTCCGGACAATAGTTCACGCACTATCGGAGATAACGGAGCAATCGGAATTATCGCTGATAATCTCGGAAGAAAATGGATTACAACTTCCATGCAAGGATTATATTGTCTTTCACCCGATCGCACAGAGATTTTAGGACATTTCACCACCAAAAATTCGCCGCTCCCGACAGATAAATGCCTTGACGTAGCCTATAATCCGGAACGCAATTCAATAATTGTANNCACTATGGAAGGCATCATGGAGTNCTNCCCTGAAGGCACTTCGCTACCCGACGGCACTGTAGCTCAGGCACCGAGTGTATGGCCTGTTTCCATCAATCCCGATTTCAACGGACATATCACATTCCGTGGCTTGGATGATTCGAAATCTTACAATTTGATAAATGAAACCGGAGAAGTGATTGATGTCATCACGCCTGTTAATGGGCAAGTGGATTGGCATCCTTTCAAAGATGGCAAAAAAATATCCTCAGGTTCATATAAACTTGAAGGCATCAATTCTTGCTCATTCATAATCCTCTGATAACATTCTTTATTTTATGCATCGCGTATGTTTTGGCATAAAATAATCTGAATAAAATGAATGTGAATCGGCAACAAAATTGTGATAACACTCACCTATGGAATCTCTATCAAATATTTTACCATTCAGACTGTCGTTTCTTTTGACGAGTTCACGTTCATTAGTAAATAAGAACTTATAATTATCCCTCAAAACGTCAATTATTATCCCATATTGAGAAATCAAACTAAGAGTTATTGCTATTATGAATAACTTTTGACGAGTGGTTTCCCATTTTATTCCGCTTGCCGCAAAAGCCTTTAATATCAGGAGTAAGGTGAATAAGGAGAATGCTGTTGGAACTTTCCATCCAAAATCAAAATTACCATATCCCGGAACAGGTATTGCACAAAAAATTGTAAATATCAATAAAAGCCAATAAAATGAATTTTTTTTAATATCTTTCCAAATAAACGGCATAAAGATGCCGAAATTAAAGATAATCCATGTGAAAATAAGCAGAATAACTTTGTTGATTGGATAGTAATTGAAAATAGTGCCATTACTTGCCGACGCGCCTTGAACATTCGAAAGCATAAATACACTCACAAGAAGGCAGGATATAAAGCCAAACAGATTCTCCGGCGTGAAAGATTGCTTGAAATTCCTTATTAAATAGCCGGCTAATATAAAGGCAACCGGTAGCGCCACAAAAGGGGATAATGTGAAAATTAATGCGAAGAAAAATAGTTGCACACCCGGTTTATTGCGTTGCAGGTACATCAACAATAATATCACAATAGCTGGAATACCTTGATTATAGATATATCTGCACAAATATAATGGATTGGGATAAGTTAATATGTCAGTTCCTGCAGCGAAATTATCATGCCAATGAAGTAAAAATCTGAATATTACTTGAGGAAATATTTCAACTCCTCCACACAATAAAAATAGAATTCCTATAAGGANCATCNGTTTTTTGNAATAAAATATAACNATCAAAATTGCAGTTGCCATCCCTATATATGAATAAACAAACAACGCCGTTTGANCTGAAGAATATGAACTGAATAATTTGCCTACCGCTGCTGCAGGCAACCNATATGAAAAATAANAACTTAGATATGAGAATTTTTCACCGGTAATATCAACGACCGGCCAAGGCTTGGATACCAGTTCATACAATACAGCATTTCTATAGCCGTTATCCCAATGCTCTTGCGCCCAAAAACCACCTATACCTATCAGAAGCATCCATATAAAAAGAAAAAGCAAAAGGCTAATTGTTTGCGCATTTATCGGAATGTATTCGAAAGGATTATGGTGACGGGTATTTCTTAATATTCGGATTGAACAATAAATTCCAAGGATAATAACCGGATAAGCGTAATACCACCTGTACCAAAATAAAATAAATATCATTACGGGAATAATTGCCCATAATATTACTATTTTATAGATGGACGCTAATTTGATTTTATAGTTCATTCAACACTAAGATACAATAAATTTTTTCTTTAGGATACAAATATAAATTTTCCTTTCCTTAAACAAAACACATTGCCAATAAAAGCATCATGAATATACTTAATTCTTTGCTCCGAAGAGGTTGCGGATTAGCGGAGCCCTGCGGAGAAGATTGCTTAAGGCAACGCAAAGGAATACANTTATAAACGCGCCAGNAAAGGCAAGAATAAGTTCGGGGAGCATAGTGTTCCCTTTACTTATATATGGACGTACCNAATACATTTTCGGCAACAAAAAATAATNCAGATAATAAATATCAAGTGTCCGCATCCCCACTTTGCGCCAGTATCTAACACCCCTTCCCGTGCCGTTGAAAAACTCTTTATTATAATAGAAAATATTGAATATCAGGAAAGCTCCGCAATAGCGCCCTGCAGTGTAATATATACTCTTGAAAAGCGCACTGTATGCTCCTATACCCGACTCTGCAGCCGGAATCATGAATAATCCGCAAGAAACTAAAAATCCCACAATCAGAATCGTAAGCGTTGCGGGCTTCATAAGATATTTGAAAAAAACCTCCTGATACTTCCTTATCAGCATCCCTGCCAATACAAATTGGAAATATATGACAGTATGTTTGTTTATCGCCCAGTTTGCCCAGAAACCGTCAGCCAATGCCGGAATGAAATTCATCACTATCGGCGCGGCGAATGCAACGACAAACATAGGTATCAGAATTGACCTCTTTATCAACCTTGCCACCCCCACAAAGAGAATATAGTACACAAACATCTGAAATAGGGTGTAGGTAAACCAATATCGCCCCGAATAACCCGATGGCAACCACTCCAATGCATTCTGAGGTTTTAAGGTCAGCATGAATATCGTAGCAAAGAAAAAAGACCCTATCACCATCGCCACAAATCTGACCTTAAGAGTTTTCCATAGCCGGGTCTTTGTCCATTCCTTTGCCGGACGATAGAGAAAATATCCGCTTACAAGGAAAAACAGAGGGAGTGTGAATGCCCCTCTGAGCACACAAAGAACGGAATTATCCGGCTTAACACCGAATCCGAATGTAAGGACATGCACAGCCACTACTGAAAACATCGTAAAGCCGCGCAAGGCATCTATCCAATTCAGTCTCTCTTTCATGACTTCTGTTGAATTTTAAGTCGGAATCTGCGCCAGCAATTCTTGCAGCGGCTCCATAAAGAACGGGCGTTCTTTTAAATGCGGATGTGGCAACGTCAGTTCCTCACTTTGCATCTCAACCCCTTCAATCGTCATTATGTCGATATCCAGAAACCGGTCGGCATAACTCCCGTCAGGATTCCTGTGGCAATCTACCGAAGCCACCTTCGTTGACTTGCCAAACAGCAAGGCTGTATTTTCCGCCGCCAATCTGTTGCCGAGTTCCTTCTCTATTTTTTGCAACGCATGGAGAATCTCAAGTGGTTTCTCATCACTCTTGAATACCATCGCTATATTCAGAAATTTATTGGGTGAATCATAACCCCAAGCCTCACTCTCCATCACATGTGAGACTTCAAAATAGCCGAAGCGGCGACCGATTTCCGCTACCGCTCTCGAGAGATTGCGTCGTCGGTCGCCGCGATTCGTACCTATGTTGACAAACACAAGTGCCACGTCTATGATATTTTATAAGATATTTTATAAATGATTATAATATCTTCTGATCCTTAAAAGGTCGGTTAGAGGGATTTCTTAACTTCCACTTCTTCGTATGCTTCAATGATATCCCCTTCACGAATATCATTATAGCCCTGAACGCTTAAGCCGCAATCATAACCGCTCACCACCTCTTTGGCATCATCCTTAAAGCGCTTCAACGAACCGAGTTCGCCGCTGTAGATAACGATGCCGTCACGCACTACGCGCACTTTCGACTGACGTTTGATTTTGCCATCGCGAACGATAGCACCCGCAATTGTGCCGACTTTCGAGATATGATACGTTTGAAGAACCTCTGCATTACCAGTGATTTCCTCTTTGATTTCCGGTGAAAGAAGACCCTCCATTGCGTCCTTAACCTCTTCAATCGCTTTATAAATCACTGAATACAACCTGATTTCCACCCCCTCTTTGTCTGCCTCTTTTCTGGCAGCGGCTGACGGACGCACCTGGAAACCGATGATGATGGCATCCGAAGCGGCAGCCAATGTTACATCACTTTCAGAAATGGCTCCCACACCTTTGTGAAGCACATTAACTTGAATTTCAGGAGTTGACAGCTTGATAAGTGAGTCTGACAACGCTTCGATTGAGCCGTCCACGTCACCTTTAACCACAAGGTTGAGCTCATGGAAGTCATTCAACGCCCTGCGTCTGCCGAGTTCTTCAAGACCCGGGCGTTTCTTAGTGCGCAGGCTCAACTCTCTCTGAAGCTGCTCTCTCTTGGCGGCTATCTCTCTGGCTTCCTGCTCAGTCTCCAACACGTTGAAAGTGTCGCCGGCTGTCGGAGCGCCATTCAAGCCGAGAATCAATACAGGCACTGCCGGACCAGCCTCTTTGATGCGCTGATTACGCTCGTTGAACATCGCCTTCACCTTGCCGTAATGTGTTCCGGCAAGCACAACGTCCCCTACGCGCAATGTGCCGTTTTGCACCAGTACGGTTGCCACATACCCTCTTCCTTTATCAAGAGATGATTCAATCACCGAACCTACAGCCAATCTGTCGGGATTCGCTTTCAAATCAAGCATTTCAGCCTCCAGCAATACCTTCTCCATCAAGTCATCCACGCCGATACCTTTCTTCGCGGAGATGTCCTGGCTCTGATATTTGCCGCCCCATTCTTCCACAAGATAATTCATATTGGCAAGTTCCTGCTTGATATGATCCGGGTTNGCAGCCGGCTTANCAATCTTGTTGATGGCAAACACCATCGGCACCCCTGCCGCCGAAGCGTGATTGATAGCTTCGATGGTCTGGGGCATGACGTTGTCGTCGGCAGCCACTATGATAATAGCCAGGTCGGTAACTTTCGCACCTCGGGCACGCATTGCCGTGAACGCTTCGTGACCCGGAGTGTCGAGGAATGTTATATGTCTGCCGTCGGCGAGTTTCACATTATAAGCACCGATGTGCTGAGTTATGCCTCCCGCCTCGCCGGCAATTACATTGGCATTTCTTATAAAGTCAAGTAATGAAGTCTTACCGTGGTCGACATGACCCATCACTGTTACAATCGGCGGACGAGCCACGAGGTCTTCCTCTTTATCCTCTTCCGTGGCGATGGCTTCACTAACCTCAGCCGATACATATTCTGTGGAGAATCCGAATTCCTCGGCAACGATATTGATGGTCTCCGCATCAAGTCGCTGATTGATGCTGACCATTACCCCGAGATTCATGCAGGTGGCAATAATGCTATTCACCGGAATCTCCATCAATTGGGCGAGGTCGTTGGCAGTTACAAACTCCGTTATCTTAATGATGCGGCTCTCTGCCTTTTCGCGCTCGGCATTTGCCAACTCTCTGTTGTGGGCTTCCTCACGCTTCTCCTTACGCCATTTGACGCTCTTCTTAGTCTGTTTGTTGGTCAGGCGCGCAAGAGTCTCCTTAACCTGCTTCTGCACATCTTCCGTGCGTACTTCATTGTTAAAGTTCCCGTTCTTGCTCTCCTTATTTTTATTCTTTTTCCCTTGTTGATTCTGCGGGCGCTGACCTTGACCCGCACCCCCTCCGGCGTTCTGCTTCTCACCCTTTTTCCGGCGGTCGTTGCCTGAAATCTGACTGGCTGCCTTTTCGACATCAACCTTCTCCTTGCCGATACGGGCACGTTTCTTGCGGTCATTGGCGCCTCCACCCTGCATCGCTTTCGATTTGTCGATTCGCTCCTTGCGGCGCTCCTCTTTCGATTTCTTCTTCGGGCGGGTCGTCTGGTTAAGTGCCGACAAATCTATTTTACCTACCACCTTAAATTGCGGCGGCTCGGGAATACTACCCTCCGCACGGAAAATCTCCGTCTTCAGCGGACTCTCCTCCTCTGCCGGAGCAGACTCCTTCACCTCTTTCGGGGTCTCTTTTGCAGCTTCCCGGGCTTTTGCTTCAGCCTCCAGTCGCGCTTTGCGCTCCTCTTCAGCCTTACGCTCAGCCTTTTCGCGCTCTTCCTTCTCGCGAGCCGCTTTTTCAGCCGCTTTGCGGGCTTCCTCCTCGGCACGCGCTTTCGCTTCAGCAAGTGCTTTCGCTTTCGCCTCTGCCTCAGCTTTCGCTTTCGCTTCAGCCTCAGCTTTAGCCTTCGCTTCCGCCTCAGCCTTTGCTTTTGCCTCCGCCTCAGCCTTCGCCTTGGCTTCCGCAACCTCCTCCGCTTTCTCAGCCTTCACAGCCGCGCGTTTCTCCTCGCGCTGCATGTCTATAGTGGCTTTTACACTCGCATATTTGCTGAACTCCTTTTGCAATAAAGCTACTGCCGGTTCATCAATACGCGCATTGAGATTATCCTCAACTTCAATTCCGTTTTTGCGAAGAAACTCTACTGCCGTTGAAACGGCTACATTCAATTCTTTTGCTAACTTACTTATCTTTTGTCGCATATATTCAATTTATTTTCCCGTCATCTTTCCTATTCCGGCATTCCAAATTCAATTTCTATCCCCTTTTTCCGGTTATTTCAATTTTTAATCTTCAAATTCCGCTTTCAACACGTTCATCACATGTTCCAAAGTATCCTCTTCAAGGTCTGCCTGCTCCAATACTTTCGGGTCGGCATTGAGCACCGCTTTNGCNGTGCCGAGTCCGAGGTCTTTCAACGCCTCGATTACCCAATCGTCGATTTCATCGCGGAATTCGTCAAGATAAATATCCTCCTCACCCTCTTCGAGGTCGCGATATACATCAATCGAATAGCCGGTCAGCTGAGTGGCAAGGCGTATGTTCAAGCCNCCCTTGCCGATCGCCAGNCTCACCTCCTCCGGATGCAGGAATACCTCAGCCTTCTTGTCATCTTCATTTATGCGGATGCTGCTGACNTTCGCCGGGCTCAATGCNCNCTGNATNAANAGTGAAGGATTTGAAGTGTAAGATATAACATCAATGTTCTCATTGCGGAGCTCCCTCACAATACCGTGAATGCGGCTACCCTTGATGCCGACGCAGGTACCCACCGGGTCAATGCGGTCGTCATAACTCTCCACGGCAACTTTAGCACGCTCTCCCGGCTTGCGGGCTACGGCTTTGATCGTTACCAATCCGTCATGAATCTCCGGCACCTCCTGCTCAAACAATCTGCGCATGAAGCGTTCATCCGTGCGGCTGATGATAACTTTCGGATTATTATTCGGATTGTCAACCCGCTTCACAATCGCCCTGACCATATCCCCCTTATGGAAGAAATCTCCGGGAATCTGCTCCTCTTTCGGAAGCAACAATTCATTCTGGTCTTCATCAAGAAGAAGCATCTCCCTCTTCCATATCTGATGAACTTCACCCACGATTATTTCCCCCTCTTTCTCCTTATATTTGTTATATATGGCTTCCTTCTGCAAGTCCAATATTTTGCTCTGAAGGGTCTGACGCAAATTCAGAATCGCACGACGCCCGAATTTCTCAAAAAATATCTGCTTCGTGACATCTTCCCCAACCTCACACTCAGGGTCAATCTCGCGTGCCTCCGTCAAGCCGATCTCCTTGTCCGGATTCTCCACAGCGCCATCTTCCACAACCTCCAGATTCTGGTAAATCTCGCAATCTCCGCGATCAGGATTCATGATGACGTCAAAATTCTCATCCGAGCCAAACATCTTCGCCAATACATTGCGAAACGATTCTTCCAACACTGAAATCATAGTGGCTTTGTCGATATTCTTGTATTCCTTGAACTCGGCAAAACTATCCACCATGTTTACATTTTCAACTTTCTTTGCCATATATTTATATCTTCTTTTTTTCTTCTTATGATGATTAGAATTTTAAATCATAAATCGCTTTCCTTACGTCTGAAAACGGAATCTCCATCTCCAGTCGCTCCACCACCGGACGCTTCACTCCGGCTTTCTTCACCTTCTGCTCAGTCTCCATCACAAAAGCATCTTCAGTGAGACGCAGAAGCTTCCCCGCCAGTTTCTTATTTCCCTTCAGGGAGACTATGATGTCATTGCCGATATTCTTCTCCCATTGCTTGCGAACCTTGAACGGACTCGTCAAGCCCGCACTCCCCACTTCCAATGTATAATCCTCCTCATCTCGCGGAAACGCTTTCTCTATCCTGCGCGACAACGCGCTGCAGAAGTCTATGTCTATCATTCCGCGCGAATCGATCTCCACAACTATATCATTTTCCGGAGAAATCGTCAGATCTGTCAGATAACAATCCGTATCCGCCAACGCATTCTCCACAAATTCCCTTAATTTCTGTTCTTCTATCATCTCTATGTTTTTCTACTTTTTGAGGTGGTTTCGCCGGGCAATCATGACAGATGCGCAGGCAAAAAACGCGGAGGAGACTTGCGCCCCCTCCGGATTACTTTGCAAATTTACTCATTTTTTGAGTTTTATGCCAATTTCTCAACTATCGATAATGTTAAATAAGGTTAATAATTGTTAAATATCACCCCTTTCGCGCTTCACATATTCAGCCAGATCCTTGCAGAGAGCCATTGTCAAACCTGAATCCAGATTTTTCAAAGTTCTGCTTTCTCGGTCGTATGCCGGCTTCCTGATATAGCAGGCGGCTTCGAGAAAACCCTTTTCAGCGGGTGAAAACATCAGTCGCTTTTCGCCGCTCTGCGAGAGTATCTCCATTCTCGGATACTTCGGATTTCGCTTCATCCATTCCGGAGCGGCATCACCCAAAGCCGAAATTTTCCGCTCGCCGCGCTTCGAGTCGGTGAGAGTCATCTCCCAACCCGGAACTTTCAGCGAGTGTATTCGGGCGAAATCGGCTGGAAGAGCCACGGTGCATCGCGAATTATCATCAAATTCACCCTTCAGATAAATTTCGCTCCTGAAATCGCAAGGGTCCACAAACACTTCCAAGGGGGAATCGTATGTGAGCCGCAGAGCAATCTCCTCTACCATCACTTCACACATCTCACTCAGGCTCACCGCTTCAAACTTGCCGTGCGCCCCCATTTTCCAATCGGGATACTCCCCCAGGATAACACTCACTATATCCGTCAATCGTGAAAGGGCAATATTCATATCATCAATAGTTTTTAAGATTACAATCTTTTAATTCTCCCCTTCAGAAATTCGGGGGAAGACTCAATCAATCTGCACATTACGGGGTCGGTCGTGGAATAGGTCGCCGGTACGACACCGTAACCCGACAATTGTCCGCCGGAGAAATGCACCTCCAGACTTCCACCTGCCACTTTTATGTGCAACACAAATTCCATCAGTCCATAAACCCCGTAACGCATCCGAGGTCTGCTTTTTTCTCTCATTTCATTCTCTTTTAAGGTTTTCAATCATTGCGAACCCATGTTTCCCCATCATCAAGGAGTGTCCAGGTCTGACCCGCCTTTGCGGCGTTGCTGATGCCGGGGCAGTCAAGCAGCAAATAGAATTTATTGCCTGACTCCGCTTCAGGAGCTTCGGCGCTCTCCCACATTCTCACCGACATGTTTGACTCATTCTCACCCTCACCGTCGATCCAGATATGGCAACTCCCTTTCAAGGCGATGGCATCCCAGATCAAAATACCGTTGCGGGTTGCTTCCTCACCCTCCACGCGGTCGGAGAAACTATGCTCGGCTGAATAGACATAATGGATAATTCTGTCTTCACCGATCAACGCGCCTGAATTGCTCCAGCCGAGGCAATCGAGTGTCGGCTCACGCTTGATTTCAATGTCGCCGAACACGGTGTGGAAGTTCGTTACCGTCCAACCCATGGAGTTCTCCTTCGTGGTGATCTGAATCTCCGGATGCTTCGAATAATCTATACATTGAATCTGCTCCAGCAGGTTTTTGCCGGCAAGTAGCAACGCTGTCTTGGGCACATCCTCGCCGGTGAAAAACATCTTCGCCAATGCTATGATTCTCTCCACTGTCCATTTGCCCGAATGTTGCAATTCTCTTTTGAACTGCCAGCGCAATCCCTCAGTGCAATAAATTGTCTGCATACCCATTCTCGGCACGTTGACCTTCATTTTCCCCGGTCGTCCTGCCCAAAGTGTGCGGTTACCCCTCACCTTGAAATTGGCAATCGCTTGCTCTGCTATCACAGCCTTGGAGAAGGGGAGGCGTTTGCGCTGCGACTCAAAATAATCACTCACAACCTGATTCATACCGCGTTTCTGCAGATAGATACGCGAAGGCTGAGGGATGATGATGTCGGGGTCCACCTCCTTCTGCGTCTCATAGAGCGAATTGGCAAGAATGGTGATTTTCGTACCCTCCGGAATAAGCGGCACCATCGGAAATTCATCCGTAACGTTCTGCTTTCTCCCGTTGATTGCTCTGACAATCGGATTGTTGGTGGCAGGATCATGACCTACGACAAAGAGCATCAACCATTTACCCGGAGTTTCAGTGTGTCCGTCCTCCTCAAATCCATCCACACCGTGCACAAGGAGAGTGGAATAAGGACGTGCAAGGTTTTGATAATTTGAATCCAGGGGGAGGGAGACCTGCGCATTCCCGGTCTGCACTACTGTAGCATTCGTCACCATTCCGGAAGCCGGTTCGTCAATCATGAAATGGTCCACCTCCGGAGAATTAACCTTAACCCTTTTAGCTTTAAGCATAATGTTCATCAAAGGGGTGTCCTCCGAGTTGAATCTGAACAATTGCTCATCGATATCCACATCGATAAAATTTCCGGGAGCGATACCGCCGGTTGCATCTGCTGCTGCACTCACTGTTGCCGGTTGTCCCGGTACAAAAGATTTACTTTTTTCCATAATTTTAAATTTTATGATTATTAATTATATACGCATCGGCAACGCCGATACGTGCCTACTTTATTAGGCACGCGATGCATGCCATAAAAGGCTCGGAATAATCAAAATATTCCTGATTATTTGCGTGTGTTTGGTGGCGCGCTCGCTTAGCGAAGCGGCGAGCCTGATTCATTGCGCCAACCTTGCCAAATCAAATATCGAACCCGTGGACTTCCCGGTTGCCGGAGGAGCGCCGCAAAGATCGGGAGCCCCGACGGGCAAAACCTCTATCCTCTCCTCAATCTGCTCATTGCGACCCTCAATCAAGCCGCGCTGATAAGCCTCCTCAATCATCCGCTTAGCTTCCGAGGCATCAAGATATCCCTGCACCTCCTCTTCCGTAATCTCACCCGACAAAATCCCGGCGGCAAAACCCAATAATTTTGCTGCAAGCGATGCCTGCCCGGAAGGATTGAAGCTATCGGGGTTATCAGAGTTATCGGACTTATCGGAGCTTTCCTCATCTTCAGGGCTGACTCCCAGAAGGGCGCCCGGGTCACCGATGCCGGTCAAATCATACTCTTTCTCCTGATTCTTCACTTTCTCCTCTTCAAGATTCGCGTCTTTTTCAGTTTTCATAATTCTTTGTTTAGCGTTGTTAAATTATTTTTATTTTCAAGTCGTTGATTTCTAACGACACCACAAAATTAATCCTTACAAAATCAAAGTTTATCATAAATATTGACAATTTTTTATATATCTTTGCAATGTTAATTTCAATTCAACGCTTTTAAATATTTTTTAATTACAATTTCAAGTACTTATGAAAAAGAAAGGTAATGTATGTGAATACACATGTCAACGCGACCAACAACTGTGTAAAGAATTTCGCCGTCAATTATCGGAGGCAACTTTTATCAACCTCCCTGAAATTTTCCGCAAAGTTGCCCTCTCACCGGCACCCCGTTATTATGTATCCGAGCAACGGGCATTCCTTGTAATCAATCAGTGGCGTTCCACGGGTGAGATGCCTGTCAATTCGCGTCTCAGACGCAAAATGTTTGAAGAAATCGCCGGAAAAGCCGACTCGCTGATGAAACGCAATCCGGAAATGTCGCTCTACGACGCTGTTTTCGATGCCGTCAATTCCGCCGCCACATCCTTCTTCCTCACTCCCGGATCGGCACGAACCATTATATATAAAGCCCTCGTATAAAACTGTCGTTTATGGAATACCTTTCACCTGAAAAGATCCTGGAGGAGAATAATCGCCGGAATGAATACCAAAACCGCTCTTTCAATCCCGTCACCGGTGAAAATTCCGTCGGAGAAAGAGTGCCTCTCCCCCTCCCTGATTACATCCTCCCGCTGCAATATATTCCGGTGGAGATGAGCTCACACCCTCTTATCATGCAACTGAAAACTGCCGGTTCCATCGGAGAATTGGCATCATCTTCCGGAGAAGATGCCGAGATGATAGCCTCCCGGCTTCTCCGCCTGCGCCTTCAATACGATTTCCCGTTTTGGGCTGCCACACTCGTCTTCATCAAGTGCAAAGGGGGTGGCGATGATGTAAGATTTGTGCTCAACCGCCCCCAACGCCGGCTGATTGAAATTTTTGAGAAGAGCAGGTTGGCGGATGAGCCGATCCGCCTTATTCTCCTCAAAGCCCGGCAATGGGGCGGCTCCACTTGTGCGCAATTATATATGTCATGGCTTCAACTGCAACACTCCGTCGGACTCAATTCACTTATTATTGCTCATCAGGTAGCCGGTTCGGATGAGATAAAGGATATGTTCGACCGTATGATAAACGCCTACCCGGCTGAATTTCTTTATGCGCTCAACGACCCTTTGCTGATTTCCCGAAAGGCGTTGAGGGAGAAAAAGATGGTGAATGTCGGAAAAAGCGGCAGCATCTTCCGCGTGCCGCAACGCAACTGCAAAATCAAAATCGGTTCGGCTGAGCGACCTGACTCCTGCCGGGGTGGCGACTACAACCTCGTGCATCTTTCGGAAGTCGGCATCTGGCGTGCCACCGACGGCAAATCTCCGGAAGATATTGTCAGAAGTGCCTGCGGCGGCGTGCTCCTAACCCCAATGACCATGATAGTATATGAATCCACGGCCAACGGCACCGGAAATTTCTTTCATCGGGAATATCTCGCCGCCAAGAGCGGCGAATCGCAATTCAAATCAATGTTCGTCAGTTGGTTTGAAATCGAGCGTTATTCCCTGCCTCTCACTGAAGAGCAGAAGCTGCAAAGGGCTATTAATCTCTTCAAGAATCGAAATTCCGAAGCCGNNACTCCNCGAGCNGAGTCCGGAAAATATCTCTGGAATCTGTTTCTCAAGGGCGCCACACTCGAGGCTATCGAATGGTATGTCGCCGAACGCGCAAAATATAACGACCATGCCGACATGGCTGCAGAATATCCCTCCGATGATATAGAAGCATTCGCCCATTCCGGAGCGCGAGTCTTCGACCGCTATCAGGTCGAAGCCATGCGCGAAGAGTGCGTTTCTCCCGGTTTCATCGGAGAAATCCTCTCCGACTTACCCGATGGTCCCGACTCCGTCAAGGATAAAAAATCCCTCCGTTTCACACCCCTCCCCGCGGGAGGATTGAAAGTGTGGAGCCTGCCTCCTGAAATAAAAATCTGCACTGAAAGATATTTGGTGGTCGTAGATGTCGGGGGTCGCTCCCCAAAAGCTGATTGGAGTGTTATTTGCGTTTTCGACCGTCTGCCGGTCTTGCACGGCGGCAAACCGGAGGTTTGCGCCCAATGGCGCGGACACTGCGATGCCGACCGCCTCGCCTGGAATGCCGCGAGAATCGCCAAATTCTACGACAATGCCCTTCTCGTCATAGAGTCTAACACTCTCGAAACTAAAGAGGGGGAACGGAAACTCGACGGCGACCAGTCTCCTTATATTCTCACGCAAATCAAGGAAGCATACCCCAATCTCTACGTGCGCTCGGGGAGCGCCGAATCCTTGCGCAACGGATATACCGGCAAATTAGGATTTCATACCAATACCAACACCAAGCCGATGGTGATTTCTACGCTTATACGTTGCATCCGCGATGGCATCTACACCGAGCGTTGCGAAGAGGCGTTGGATGAGATGCTCACATACGAGCGGCGTCCCAACGGGAGTTTCGGGGCTTTGCCCGGAAGCCATGACGACATTCTGATGACCCGCGCCATCGGCTTGCATATTCTGCTGCACGAAATGGACTTTCCGCGCAAACTGAATCAATCAAATTCCCAATCCCGGGGAGCCAATTCGCGCATCAGCGCCCGATGCCGCCCCGACTGTGCATTTTAATAATTGAAAATTATGAAAAATATCCAACTTTTATCTGCTGCCGCCAACCATTGGACGGCAATGAGCAATTTCCGCTCTCAACGGGAACGCGCAAAGCGATACTGCTTCGGACGTCAATGGGATGACATCATCGAAGTAGACGGTAAACATATCTCCGAAGAGGAGTATATACGTTCCCAGGGGAATGTCCCGCTTAAAAACAATCTTATCCGCCGACTCGTAAGGAGCGTTTTGGGAGTGTTTCGCAATCAATACAGGTTTCCACGACCGGAAGAGCTCAACCTCAACCCGGATTCTCCCGAAGATATCCTGCTTTATCAAAGATTATCGAGGAATGCCGGTTTCAATCGCGCTCCCGAACTCTTCGCGCGCACGATGGAGGAATTTCTGATTTCCGGTCTGGCTATCCACCGGAAGTCGACAGCTTCTTTCCGTCTGCCCCGCGCCGGGGATGAAACCTTCTCGCGGTTGCGCTCCGATTATGTTGCTCCCGATGCCTTCTTCGTCGATTCTTCCGCCCGCGATTTCCGCGGCTGGGNCNTCCGCATCATCGGTCAGACCNACGACCTTGACTTCCGCTCCCTTTGCGCCGCGATGGCGCGGACTCCGGAAGATGTGATTTTCTTGCGCGATGCATTCGGACTGAATGACACGGGGAATTATTATCGGCGACTCTCCGAGAATTTCAATTCGGATTTCGGGGTCTTCTCACCTACCGGGCTGAAGGATTTCCTCTGCCCCTCCTCTCCGGCTCTTTGCAGGGTCATAGAGGTCTGGACCCGCGAATCCGTGGTACGCTATCGGGTTCACGACAGATCTACCGGCAGAATATTCAAAATTGAAGAATCCCAAATGGAATATCTGAAGGATAACGGTGAACTAACATTCACCTGGCTATTGGATGATGTCTGGAAATATCATTACCTTTCACCGGCAGGTGATGTGTTGGCATCCGGCATATCACCCGTTCCGGGAGGTGGACACCCTTACGTATGGAAAGGATACCCCTTTATAGATGGCGAGATTCACAGTTTCGTCACGGATGTAATTGATCAGCAACGCCACACCAACCGCCTGATAACGCTCTATGATTGGGTATTGCGCTCCACGGCAAAAGGGGTATTGTTATTTCCCGAATCCGCATTGCCCGAAGGTATAGAATTGGAGGATATTGCCGACCAATGGAGCCGATTTAACGGAGTGATAATGTTCAAGCCGAAAGCCGGCATACCGTTGCCGCAACAGGTTACGGGGAACGCGTCGAATGTCGGCATCACGGAATTGCTAAATATTCAGTTGCGGATGTTTGAGGATGTGAGCGGGGTCAGTTCGGCGTTGGAAGGTAAGTTGGCGAGCGGTGCGGTGAGCGGCAAATTGTATGATCAGCAGACTCGACAGGCGATGATTGCTCTATTAGACATTCTGGAGACCTACAACGCATTCATCCGCGAATCCGCCCTCCTCGACCTTCAGCTCCTCGCAGGGAAATTAAGAGTTAAATATTAGGCTCGCCGCTTCGCTAAGCGAGCACGCCACCAAACAGACGCACAAAAAATAAAGAATGGCGCGCATCGCGTGCCGAACAATGTAGGCACGTATCGGCGTAGCCGATACGTGTAATACAAGCACATCACCACCCCCACACACGAAAAAAGCGCATCTTTCGATGCGCTTTTTTCGTGATTCGGCAGGGATTCGAACCCTGGACCCACAGCTTAGAAGGCTGTTGCTCTATCCAGCTGAGCTACCGAACCATCTTTCTTTCTGCAAAATTACTTATTTTTTTTCGCTTTTACAATACCATAACAATAAAATAACAGGAGGGTACGCCATTTTTTTGGCATACCCTCCTCTATTATTGTGTAGATAATCTGTTTTATCTCACCATTATCAAACCGGCTTTGCCACCCTCTTTGCGAATGTAAAGACCCGGAGCAAGCGGCGCTTTTACGCGAATGCCATCTATTGTAAAGAAGATTGTATCTGCATCATATTCCATTTCTGCAGCCTCGATCTCCTCGACACTTGTCTCAACATTGCCGGAACCTGTAGCGGAGAATACGGGGGTGCGAATGCCGTTAACCTCCTGCACTACATTCAAAGTATTCAAGCCTCTGAGGTCGATATTATTCTTGGAGTGAGTGCCGTATGTATCGGGCTCTGCCAATTTATAGCCTTGTTCCTCCAGACTCGGTTCATCAGCCTGTGTTGCCGGAGCATAACGTCTTGCTTGTGATGTGCCGCCATTGATGCGATAATAGAGTTTGCCCGGCGCGCCGAATACAAAGCGACAATTTCCGAAGTAACCGTGCTCTTTGTCAATTTTGTCGGTGATAAGCTTTCTCGCCTCAGCGATATTATTCTGACAAAGATTAATGATTGCCTCTTCCGACATTTCGGGATATTCTTGCTTGAGCAATGTCGGGAAATCACTCTCTTGCACAGTATGCTTGATAACCCAATTTTCTCCCTCTTTCTCAAACACAGCCTTATCAATATCAAAGAGTGTTTTCCAAATGCCATCATTGTTAGCCACTTCATGAACCGGTGTTATCTCGAGTGGCATTGAAACCTCAGTTACGTCAAACCAATCCTCAAGACCAAAACCATCTACAACTTTGATTTGCAATTCATATAGACCTGCCATTGACGCTTCAAAGAGGAGTTCTTTCGAATCAAAATCTCCGACTACCGGAGCAGCATAATACAAGTGGTGGAAGTCAATATGGGTCATATCGTTGAAATGATGCTTCTCTTCATTCCAAATCTCATTAGGATCGAATTTCGGAACGATAGTTGCTTCAAATAATTCAGCATATTTATCATCTGCAATAAAGACATCATCATCAGCATATTTATCACCATCGTTTAAGGAGATAACGTATGTTTCCAATCCGTGATTTTCGTTTAATTCAACCTCTGACTTAGCATCCGGAGTTACTCCTTCCTTCACTACATGGTCGCAAACTGTCGGTTTGTGGTCGATTTGGAGATTAATAGCTTTCAATCCGGATTTTAGAGGATTAACTGTAATCTTCAACTCNTCCGGTAGCGTCAGGTTGTAGGCTGAAAGGTCTGCTGCGCTGTTTTCAGCAACATTCACTAAATAATCACCCTTGGATGAATATTTAAACTCACCGTTNTCCCAGCTTCCTCTCTTTCCTGCCGGAGGAGTAACTGTTACCTTNACATTATNAATATCGAAAGCAACTTTGTTGTTTGATTTATCGAACGCCTTAAGTTCCAAATCAAAAGGACCGGTTGCCAAAGACTCTTCGGAATAGTAGAGCTCTTTCACCATTTCTGTTCCTGCCGCAACTGACTCAGCTTCATCGTCCCAGCAATACCATGCCAAAGTAANATCCGTAAGGTCTTCGCGTGAAGACGGGTCAACATAAAGAGTAATATCTTTTTGTCCCGAACCATAGGTAGTGAAACGCGGAGAAGAAGCATTCGCTTTTATGTATGAACCACCTTTCTCCATTGTGGTTACTTCCTTATCGCTTATTGCCAAAGTCCAGTAAGCGGGAGCAGCTGCAGTAAAGAGTGAAGTATTGCCGTTACTTGTCAAATAACCGACTGCCTTGCCATCTGCATCAAGTTCTTGGAATGTATATCCGTTTTTGGTGCGGGTTACTTCATAAACACCGTAATTATCTGCGTATGTTTGCAAAACCTTTGCATTGGCATCTTCACCTTCAGCAATAAATTTGTCGGTAGCGATGATGTGGTTTTTATATTTATTATCCCCACTGCCNGNTGCACTCATCNCCCATTTCTGTTTCTCTGTANNAGAAGCTGTATTNGGGTCGNTAGCNGCANTGATAACTCTCGCTTTCTTGCCGAGGTCGCTCTTCAGGTCTTTAACCTTTAGATATTCAATGTTGGGGCGAACAACTTTCACTTTGAATGTTACAGGTTGTGATACCGCATCATCTGAAGTCGTAGCTGTTACAGTTACGGTTACATCTTCCGGTGTGATTTCATATCCTTCCACTTCATCATTATCGATAAGGAAGTATTCATTATCTTCAAATGTATATTCAAGTGTAGCGGTTACACCCTCTGCAAGTGCGGGATGATAGGTAACCTTAATAGGTGCTGTTTTACCCTTTTCAACAATCACATCCTCAACTTCGAGTTGCAATTCGTTGGGGTTTCTCTTGACTGTTACATCAAAGGTATTTTTAGCCTTATATATTACTCCATCTTTCTCACCTTCAAAGCGAACAATGATTGAGTAAAGACCGTGTTTCTTACCGGTTACAGTCCATTGTCCCTCATCATTCTTGGCAATCACTATTTCATCATTTCCATACTGACCTTCGTCATGCTTGAGGTCGAATGTAACTGTTTCGGTTTTTCCCTCAACCGGATTATAATTTTCAAGACCGGGAGTAAACTGGATATTATCCAAAACTGTAGGTGTGTCATACTCTACCTCTATATCATCGGCAATGATTGTTACGTCATCGGGAGAGTCAGGGATAATGGAGTTCGGCTCCATATAAAGTTGAGGAAGATCACCTGTTCCTGTACTGTAAGTTTTAAAACGCTCTTGGTTTTGGTTAGTATTGACTCTTAATGTGTTAAGGGATGAATTATATGGTCTTTGAATCTTAACATTCTTATTTTCATCCAAAGAAACTGTCCAAAATGTCTCTTCATCAGACATTGTAAGATCTAAATTTTTACTTGAGCTTGAGCTTGGATCTTTTGTACTCAAATATTTACCTGTTGAGATATCTTTGAAGCTATAACGATAGATACCTTTTGAGGCATTTTCCTCTCTTTCATCCTGGCTCTGATCCTGATCTTCATACATAAACAGGACATTATACAAAGAGGTCTTCTTATCTGATGCGAGCGAGTCGGCTACAGTTCTGATATCATCATAGAATTTATCAGCTGCATCAATTTTGTCCGCGTATGCATTTTTTCCTTGTATCTCACCCATAACCCATTTCTTCTCTGCATAAGTCAAGATTACATTCGCGCCTTTATGGAGTTCCTTAAGGTCGAGCACCTTGATATAGCTTACAGGCTGGGGAATGATATTGATGGCAAAAGTCTTGCTTGCCCAAACCTCGTCGTTATCAGCGTGTTTAACAGTAATTGTGCCGAAATAGCAATCAACTTTCTTACCGGTTACGTTAAACGTGAGTTTCGTGTCGTGACCGACGGATGAAAGGGTCTCTTCACCTATTGTCAAACCTTCGGCAACAGTGATATTCTCATCCTGAGATATCCAACTTATTTCGTAAGTCGCATTTTTATTTTCACCTTCGGTTATGATTCCGGGATTGATTAAGATTTCTATTTCATGCTCATCCCCTTTATAAAATTCTCTGTCTTTAGCCTTAATGGTCATTACTTCCGAGTGAGGGTCAGTACCGACAATTACCTTGAAGNTAGCTGNGGCGGTGAACGGGGNATCGATACCCTCAACTTTTCNGGTAANGGTTACTGTANCNGNNAACTCNATGTNNNCAGACCNATCCTTACTTNTAACAGTGAACTCANCGAANTTCTNGGCAGANTTAACAATAGATAATAAAGATGCGTCATAACCGGAGAATTTAATATCTTTGCTTACAGTATATAGACTCAATTCCTTATCGAAATTAATTTTTGATGTTGCAGTCCCTTTATAGTCAACATTCACTTCTGCAGATTCCGGAGTGATTGTCATTGCGTAAGGGTCAGCTCCAACTGTTACTGTGAATGAAGCAGTTTTAGGGTAAGTCTTACCATTCTTCTCACCTACAAAGGATACATTCACCTTAGTGGTTGTATTCGCTTTGACACCTTTAATAGTATATGTGCCGTCGGCGTTATTCACATTGGAAATTTCAATATTTCCTGCAACTTCAGGAGTGTAAGAGAGTGTAACTTCATCATAATCGGCAAGAGATTTTGAGAAGGTTACGTTGTTGACTTTCTCTCTGACTTGGCGCACTCCGAGGTCAGTAATATTTTCAGCAGTAATTTTCATCTCATACGGGTCTTTGCCAATCACTGTCTTGGGGTCATAATAAATCTGAACCGGAATTTGATTGGTGGTATAAGTACCATATAGAGCGCTGTTTGAGTTATGCTTTAAAGAACGACTTCCTGACTCAACTCCAAATTTTATATTAGCATTGCCGCTTTCAATACTAACCGTCGGATAAACGGGATTATTATCAAGCTTCAAATAATTGTTGCTACTATTATTATTAGATAAATATCCGTTTGGTGTAGTTTTAATGTCTTTAAAACTATAACCATCCCCATCAGGATTCTTTCTCATTTCAAGAACGTAAAATGCAGATTCTCTATCCTGGGATAAAGTGATTGTTTTATCATTGATGTTCAGTTCATCTGAGTTAAAATTAACTATACCGCGGTTATGGGAATTCTGATTGCCAAGGGCATCATTTTTGCTTTCGCAAACTATCAACACATCAGCACCTTCCTCTATATCATCCAAGCTGGTTAACTTTTGGAAAACACGAGCCTGCGGTTTTTCAGTCACCTTAACATAGAAAGTTGCGGTTTCTGTTACAGTTTTTCCGTTAATAGTGCCGGAAGCAATTACAGTAACAGTATATGGGTCATCGGAAGGAATATCTGCGGTAATGGTTTTTCCATCATCACTAATTGTAAGTCCAACTCCGTCAAAAGATAGGGCATAATCCAAACCGGTGGCATTAGCATTCGTAACTGTAACTGCAGGAGTGAAGCTATCACCTTCTACCAATGTGTAAACACCGTCAGTCAAGCCGTCAACAGTAATCTTAAGAGTATTGTCAGCGGGGTCATATACATGAACGTTAAAATATGCTTCACCTTTATATTTTACTGACTGGATTTCACTATCAACATAAACCTTGACTTTGTAATCACCTACTGTTTTTCCGGTGAGAGTCAGGTTTCCGTCCTCATCATTCCATTTATAATCAAGCCCTGTGGCTGAAGTTGCCTCAGTAAGTTCAAAGTTAAGTTCGGCTGCAGGAACATTATTTGGAGTCCAGGAAATATTATCCAAAGTTACAGTCGCATCTTTCGCCACATTGACCGTCTCCGTCGGCACATTTATCTCAACCGGAGTAGCCGAAGAAGCATATTCTACAAGCACATAAGAGAAACGGGATTGAGCAGTTGCTTTTAACACAACTTCCGCAACACCTTCAACTGAAGTAAAGGTAACAGTAGTACCGGCAGTTGAAAGACCGGATGAAGGAGAGTTCAATGCCAATTTTGTATAAGAAGTAGTTGAACATGCAATAGTAATTTTCTTAATTACATCTCCAGAATTAGCGGGTGTAATCGTGATCAGATCATTTGCGTAGAATCTGACCAAATTACTATTTACCTGAGAATTGCTGGCATTAACCTTTGTAAATTTAAGATTAACTCCACCAGTCGAAAATGCCTGCCCGGCAACAGTGCCTGTCAGTTGCTCCGAAGCGTCTGCCGTAACAGTTGGCGATGCCGTGGCATAAAACAAAGCAGTCTTAGCATTGGCTCCCACCATGGTCAGGACAATCGCCACGAGTGAAAGTAAAAATTTTTTCATATATGTATATTTAGTTTGATTAATTTTGCTTTTTTTAGATTGTTAGATATCGGTCTACACTAAGTTATAAGAATTATATTGTGAATCATTAGCACGATATTTACGTTAGTTACACAATCATTATAGATGATTAATATTAAATGATTTGCAAATTTACATAATTCTTCCCAATTCCATATTAAAATTATATTAAAAAATCAAAAAATCCCTTTCCCCTAATATACCTCTATATGCGCGAATATATACGATACGCTACGCGCACCGGTATGTGCAACCTCTCCGGCACGCATCGCGTGCCTAATAATGTAGGCACGTATCGGAGTAGCCGGGGGATACAAAAAAAAGCTTTCGGAATTCCGAAAGCTTTTTTGTCGGGGTGACAAGATTCGAACTTGCGACCTCACGCCCCCCAGACGCGTACTCTAAACCTACTGAGCTACACCCCGATTTTTTATATCCGCCCGAGGTCGTCCCTCAAAGCGGATACAAAGTTATAACTTTTTNTTAATTCANACAAATTTTTTTAAAAAATTTATTTTTAATTCTCCTTGTTGGCCTTGGTGGCGTGCTCGCTTAGCGAAGCGGCGAGAAAAATCATCCTACAACCGCACCGGGCTTCACTTCCCCTTGCGGACCAATCACCGTCAGACTGCCGTCGGCATTCACCGCTGACATTATCATTCCCTGCGACTCGCGACCCATCATCTTTCTCGGCGGGAAATTCGCGATGAAGCAAACCTCCTTCCCTATCAAGTCTTCAGGCTTGTAATACGCCGCGATGCCGCTCAATATAGTTCTGCCACCCATGCCGTCATCTATCTTAAATTCAAGCAGTTTCTTCGATTTAGGCACATTGGAGCATTCCAACACCTTGCCTACACGAATATCAAGCTTGGCAAAGTCATCATACTCCACATTGGCCTTCACCGGCTCCGGAGTCCACGCAGCCAATCGGTTTTGCTCCACAGTCTTGCGCAGTTTCTCCTGCTGGAATTCAACCACACTGTCTTCTACCTTCTCAAATAGCAACACCGGCTCACCGATCTTGGCACCCGCAGGAATCAAATCGAAACATCCGAGCATATCCCATGAAATCTTGTCACCATTGAGCATTTTCAGAAGCTTATCAGTCATAAACGGCAGGAACGGCTCAAAAGCTATAGCCAAATTCGCACATGCCTGCAACGCGATATTCAGGATAGTGCCCGTGCGCTCCATATCTGTCTTTGACACTTTCCATGGCTCTGTCTCCTGCAGATATTTATTGCCGGCGCGCGCCATATCCATAGCGGTGCGCAACGCATCGCGGAACCGGAAGCTCTCCAATTGCTCTGTCATCTCCCTCTTCAATCCCTCAAATTCGGCAATGAGCTGCCTGTCGACATCACTTAATTCACCCGCCTCCGGCACAACTCCACCGAAATATTTGTGAGTCAACACAACGGCACGGTTTATAAAATTGCCGAGTATCGCCACAAGTTCGGAGTTCACCCGCTGCTGGAAATCAGCCCATGTGAAGTTATTATCTTTTGTTTCAGGTGCATTGGCTGTCAGCACATAGCGCAATTCATCCTGACGCCCGGGAAGTTCCCGGAGATATTCATGAAGCCACACTGCATAATTGCGCGATGTGGAGATTTTGTTGTCTTCCAGGTTGAGGAACTCATTGGCGGGCACATTGTCGGGAAGATTATATGTGCCGTCAGCCATCAACATCGCGGGGAATACGATGCAATGGAACACGATATTATCCTTACCGATGAAGTGAATCATGCGGGTATCTTTATCTTTCCACCACTTTTCCCAATCATCCCCAACACAATCTATTGTGTTGGATATATAACCGATAGGCGCGTCAAACCATACATACAGCACTTTCCCTTCGGCACCTTCTACCGGCACGGGAATGCCCCAGTCCAAGTCGCGGCTTACCGCCCGCGGCTGCAATCCCATATCGAGCCATGATTTGCATTGACCATAGACATTGCTGCGCCATTCCTGATGCTCGTCAAGAATCCATTTGCGCAGACGCGGCTCCCATTTATCCAGCGGCAGATACCAGTGGGAGGTCTCTTTCAAAACGGGAGTATTCCCGGTGATGGCGGAGCGGGGGTTAATCAGGTCGGTTGCGTTTAACGACGAACCGCACGCCTCGCATTGGTCGCCGTAGGCATGTTCATTGCCGCAATGAGGGCATGTGCCCGTCACGTAGCGGTCGGCAAGAAACTGATTGGCTTCGGCATCATATAATTGCTCTGAGGTTTTTTCTATAAACTCACCCTTTTCATATAATTTACGGAAGAAGTCGGAAGCAGTCTTGCGGTGGGTCTCCGAAGTGGTGCGTCCATATACATCAAAAGTTATTCCCAATTCCGCGAAAGAATCTTTGATAATATTATGATAGCGGTCGACAATATCCTGAGGAGTTACACCCTCTGCCTTGGCTTTGATTGTGATGGGCACTCCGTGTTCGTCACTTCCGCCTATAAACAGCACTTCCTCCCCCTTCAGGCGCTTGAAACGCGCGTAGATGTCTGCCGGAACGTAGACGCCGGCAAGGTGACCGATATGCACCGGACCATTTGCGTAGGGCAACGCCGATGTGATTAGTGTTCTCTTAAAGTCTTTATTCATATAAATTTCATTTATAATGCAAAGTTAACTCTTTTTTCTCAATTATCAATTTTTATGCCGTCATCACACGTTTGTCATTACATATTTGCATCAAAAACACCAATGCAATGGCAAAAATAAAAACCGCAATTCTCCCTCTCCTGCCCCGGACAGACCTCCCGGATATAAAATGTCAGGATGGCGAAATCATGGGTAGCCGATCCGACCTGCTACCGGAATTAAAGAGAAACGAGACCCTCTCCTTCCCCTCCGGAAGCGAATTAATCGGAATCCATTCCCCTCAATCCCTCCCCGGATCCGATTATTATTTCTTCATCTCAGCCGGCAGATTGGGTTATACTTGCAAAGATTCCTCCGGGGTAAAATATATCTCCGGATTCACAACAAAACAGTTCGGCGATATCAAAGGGTTTATACCTTCCGGGGATGTCATAACACTCCTTGCCGATTCCTCAGAATTGCTATTTCTGATTTTTTCAACATCCTCCCCTGACTGGATATTCTCCGACTCTCTCCCGGCATCGCCGGAATTGCGTCTGGGCGTGACTCCCGCTCATCTGCCGGGTTACACGCAAATGGCAGGTAATTATCCCGCAGTCAGCATCAGCCTACCTCTGACCTCCACTTCAGAGATCTCTGTCGTTCTGATTGAAAAATGGTTGCGCGGCGACAATCCTGAAGCCCTGTCGCTTTCTAACCGTAAATTGATAGTAAAAACAATCTACGAGAAATTGCAGAAATATATAGAAGATGCGATGAATGCGGGATTTTTTCTGTCGCCTGTCAGAGTATGCGCGGCATTCAGCACCGATGAAACCGACAGTTTTTATGTTCCTTCCTCAATTGCGGTTGCAGACATACCGAAGCCGGAACTTTCCGCAGTCATCGAAGATTTCGGTTGGTGGAACGGCATTCTGACTCTCAAAGTCAGATTTAATCTTTTACCGCAAAATATAACAATCGATGTCAAGATACCATCCGCGCATCAGAAATGGGAGAAACTTTTTCCAAATCTTAATATTTTTATCCAATCCCCTCCAAAGTTATTCAGCAGTGCAAATACCGAAAATCTGACGCTTTCACCGAGGAATTACACTCTGCAATTTCCACTCGAAAAAGAAATTTTTTCAATGATCCCTTCAGGTGCTGATGATAAGAAATACTCATCAAGCGGAAAAATGTCAAGAGTGAGTTCAACACCTGTCAGCGGCATGACACGCTGGCTCTCAACGCTCACTTATCCGGACACCAACGCAAAAGAATACACTCCGCGATGGGATCAATTGGCAAGGTTCAACCCTCTCGGAATCAAGAGGGTTGACGGAAGGGTATTGCTCTTCGGAGGGAAAGCATCATTTCCCGATGAAGAGGGGAATATGAAAATCCTCAATATTTCCGACAGAATATATAGTGCTGATTCTGCTACCGGACTCTTTTTCAGCAATTACATTCAATTGCCGGGGAAACAGGTGTTAGCGCTCTCTTCGCGTAAAAGACTTCTGTTTTGCAGCTGCGGCATCCGGAAATTCAATCTTGACACTTCAGGCAATCTTAGCTTGGGAGAATGGTTGGGTCACCCTCCGATAGTCTCCGGCACGATAGCCGATAGCGATGAGGGCATATATTTCATTTCTACCAGAGGGATAGATTTTTTATTGAATTCATCGAAGATTTCATCATTTATCACCTTTGAAAACTTAAAAAAGGGGTTGATTGCCAACAATACATTACTCGCCGGTGAGGAGAGAGATTTGACTCAAGAAGATATAGAGGGTTTATATCATGATTACGATTCCGATTCCCTTATTCTGATTCTTCGCGGAGAAACCCCCTCAGCAAAGATTTGCGTGGCAATATCTGCGGCTACCGGCACCATATCTCGCGAAGGGATAATGATAAGCGCTCTTCCATACGAGTATAAACATCTCTTGCATCTGATTTCAGGGGGTTATGACGGAATATTGACGATTGGCACAAAAAGTAATTCCGAATCAGAAGAAGATGATATATGGTGTGTAACCAGACCGTTAAAATTAGGAAATCCCTTCACACGCAAGAAAATATTGGCGGTAAATGCGGATGCTGAAGGTAGCCGGATAAAAATAGAAGGTTCGGATAATCTTTCGGCATGGCATACTGTAATGGAGGGGGTATTACCAATCCGATCACTACACATACCTTCTCACAGGTATTATCGCATAACCCTTTATAAATCCGGGGAAACCGAATTTAGGGATCCGGGCATGATGGCAATTTCATATATTTCATAAATATCCGCGAATGGAAATGATACCAATGGAGGAAATTCAAGAGTGAAGGATGTATAGATAATAAGTGGCATGCAGATTCAAGGAGAACAAGAAGTGAAGTATCAGGGAATAAGAAATTGAATCAAGGAAGGAGGAAAAAATTTTTACAGAATAAGAAGAAAAAATTTGCATAAATAAAAAATTATTTCTAATTTTGCATCGATTTCGAGCGAAACGGCAGTTTTAGGGTTAATAGAAAAAAGCCTGTGACGCTGAAATTCAGGATTGCCTTATGGTGTAATGGTAGCACTACAGTTTTTGGTTCTGTCTGCCCAGGTTCGAATCCTGGTAAGGCAACGATAAAAGGATGATTCCCCGAATCATCCTTTTTTCATTCCCCACCCTCCGCCTCGCATGTGCGATATGATAGGTATAACATGGCACGCATCGCGTGCCTAATAATGTAGGCACGTATCGGATAAAACTAATTCTTATTCCTATACAGGGGATGATGCGTGAGCAACTCGCGGCGCAATGCCGTTGCGTCCAAATGTAGATATATTTCGGTCGTGGCTATGGATTCATGTCCCAACATCTGCTGTATCGCCCTCAAATTCGCACCCCCCTCCAGCAAATGCGTCGCAAAACTATGGCGCAGCGTGTGAGGAGATACCCGCTTCATTATCCCAGCTTCCATCGCAAGATTGCGGATAATGTAAAACACCATCACCCGCGTCAACCTGCTCCCCCGCCGATTTAAAAATAAGATATCATCCTCCCCCGGCTTTATCGGTAATTTTGCACGCTCCGGCAAATATTCCTCTATACACGCCGACGCAACATCGCTTATCGGAACTATCCGCTGCTTGGCTCCTTTACCATCAATTATCACCAATCTCTCTTCAGGCGAAATTCTCGACAACCGCAAATTACACAATTCGCTCACACGCATCCCGCTCCCGTATAACATCTCTATTATTCCCCGATTTCTCAACGACTCCTCTTTTTCCGCCGGAAGCGCCGCTATCATCGCATCTATCTCCTCCACGCTCAAGACATCCGGCAAACTTTTGCCGACTTTCGGCGACTCCAACAAAAGCGCGGGATCCTCTTCAATCACCTTTTCTGAACGTAGATAATGAAAAAAAGATTTGAGCGCAGCCACCATCCGCGCCTGTGATGTCGGTGCCAAACCCAAATCATGAAGAGAAGCCATAAACTCATGCAGAAGCAGAGTATCTATCTCACCTGTTTTTATATTCTCCGGAAGATAATTGAAAAGATGAGTCAAATCACGAAGATAAGACTCCACGGTATTCTCCGACAGACCGCGCTGAAGCCGGAGATATGCCGCATAATCGTCAACATATCCTTGAAGCGGCAAATTATAGTAGGTCATAATATGTAAAAGCCATTTCGTCGCGTGAGACAATCAATAAGTATTTCCTCCCTTCAATCACCAACCCCTTGCCACTCGTCTCGAGCTTTTTTATCATCTCCCCGCGCTTTTTAAGGGTCGGGCGGATTAATAACAGGGCTTTATGAGGAGCGACACGACAAGGGATTTCCCTGTCATATCGCAATATCTCAACACCATAACCAAGACTCCGGAGCAACACTTTCAGCCTGTAAGCCATTGCATCCATAGGGTCGGATAATGCCGGAGTCAGTTCGGCATAATATTGATACCCGCGTTGAGGATATAACGCTTCCTTCACAATCCGGTAAGCAAACGGACTGTGGATGCCAAACCCCCGGGAATGCCTCCAGCGCCTGTATTTATTCAATATAGACATCTCTCACTCTCAGGAGTTTTCACCCTGTTTGCGCAGTTTGAAATACCAGCCGATTATTGCCGCTATGCACAAAAGGAATATCAGACTCACGGCAATAACGCCGATGGCGTTGGTGATTTTCAGCGACTTGGGAGCAAATTCAAACACTATCTCATTTTGACCTGCCGGCACACGAATCGCTCTGAGAGTATAGTCGACACACGCGATAGGGGTCTTCTCCCCGTTGATAGTTGCAGTCCAGCCCCACGGGAAAAATATCTCTGAAAAGACTGCAATGCCGCCGGACTTTGAATCGGACGCATAGGTGAGCTTATCAGGAGCGTATGATGTCAACCGAATTGTGGAACCTCCGGGATTTGCTACACTCTCTCCCAGCACAGTTTTGTATCTGATATCCGCTACCGCTTCTACAGCCGGGTCAAGTGATGAGAGCGCATCCATTTCGGCATTTGCGGAATCAACATACCTGATTTTATCCACAAACCATGCGTTGCCCAACGCATGAGGATTATATTCGGCATAATCGCCATACATGTAATATCTGGTGTTCAACATGTTAAACACCGGCTCATTGACATCGGCAAAGAGTCGTGAATCAATAGAATCCGCCTGCTCCTGAGTCAAGGTGGAATCATTGTAGAGAGCGCTTAATCTCTCGGCATTATCATGAGCCTTTTGCAAGCTGCGGCTGACAGCCGGAGCTAATTGACGCGACAATAAGTCGTTGTAGCGGGTGAGTTTGGCGGCGTGATAACCTCCTATGGTCTTATGGAAATAAGAGGAACGGGCGCCGTTGAAATCCTGGAAGTCTGCCACGCGATAATCGGTGGTGTCTTCCAATATTTTCCTGTCAGCATCAGTCATCGTGAATCCTTGCGCTTCCATCGGTTCAACGAAATTGTCGGAATTCACATATCGTTTATTTACCGAGAAGAGGTCTATCAGCACCAGAGCTGTCAAAGCTCCCACAAATAATGTGGATTGTTTGAAAACACCTTTAATATATAACCAGATCAGCAGAAAGCCTGCCAATATAAAGGCAAAAGAGCGTCCGGAGTCGGCACTGACAAGTCCGAGACGTGCATCGCGCACAACTTGCAGCACATTGGCGTATGAAGGATTGGAAAATGCCCCCATGTTGTTGAGCTCATTTATCTCCGATTGTGAGAACGGCTGACCGAACACCGACGGGGAAATCCATCCAATCAGACATACAGCCGCTCCAAGCCCGAAGACAGTGTAGAATTGCCATTTATATTTTACGAAGAAATCGGGTGTGCGCACCATCTTGATGACGCACATGGTAGCTAATAACGGAATGCAGAATTCCATCACCACCAGAATACTTGACACCGCCCGGAATTTATTATACCCCGGCATATAGTCAATAAAGAGGTCGGTGAGCCATGAGAAATTATGACCCCACGAAAGGAACATGGAGAACACAGCTCCGGCAAAAAGCGCCCATTTCATCGGAGAATATTTCGGACCGTCTATCACAAACAACCCTAAAATAGCCAACAATAAAACCACTGCTCCGACATAGACCGGACCGTTAGTCATTGGCTGATTGCCGAAATATTGCGGAAAAGAGTCAACAAACTGTTGCTCTCCCTGCGAAAGATATGCCGACAGAGCCTCGTCGGTTGCGCCGACGGAAAGAAGCGAATTGGAGCCTCCGACGGGTTTGATTGTCGCCCCTCCCTTGACATTGGGTATGAGCAAGGTTAAAGTTTCATCCTGTCCATAACTCCAGGCGGTAATGGCTTCCCTGTCCATACCGGAGTTTACACCTGCCGCGTCTTGAGGAGTCACCAACTCGGTGGATTTACCTCTTACGGTCTCCTTGGCATACTCATAACTGTTATAAAGGCTCGCCGAATTGGCGGCGACAGCCAATATGGCGACTCCTACGGCACATCCCGTAGCGATCCACCACTGACGAAATCTCTTTTCACACCGGAGTATCACTCCCCACGCAATGACCATGAAGAGAATGAGGAAGCAGAAGTAATAGGTCATCTGCGGATGATTACTCTGCAATTGCAGGGCTGCGAAGAGGGCGGTCAAAGCCGAGCCCCCCAGATATTTTCCCCGATAAAGCAATGCCAGCCCTCCTATAGTTGGCGGTATATAAGCCAAAGTGACAAATTTCCATATATGACCTGCCCCGATGATTATGATGAAGTAAGAAGAGAAGCCCCATGCAATCGCGCCAAACAAGGCTTCCTGCCATCTCATCTTCATACAGAGGCACATAATGAAGAAACCGAGCATCATCGCGAAAAGCAGATTGGCGGGAGAGGGTAGCCATAAGGTATAGACACTGAAAATCCATCCCATCATGCCGTTGGCAGTGTAGGTAGGTGAAATCTGGAATGTCGGCATTCCGGAAAACAAGGAGTTTGTCCAGCGGGCGGCATGCCCCGTCTGCTGCTCATATTGCTGCACCTCCTGCCCGTTGGCAAGTCCCTGCATTATGTCATGCTGTTGAAGCACATTGCCTCTAAAATCATCAGGGGCAAAAAAAACAAAGGCTACGACTGCCGTGAGCAGCGCAGCCAATATGGGATATAGAATCTTTTTATTCATTTTTTCTTTCCCTGCACGAGCGGGATTTGTATTTGTCTATTAAGACTTTGCTCAAGTGAAATTAAAGTTTCCGTTTCTGTCACGCCGGTGATATGCTGAATCCTGTCGTTGAGCAGCTGCATCAGATGAGACGTATCCGTAGCATAAACCTTTACAAGCATTGAATAGGGACCCGTGGTGAAATGACATTCCACAACTTCGGGAATCTCCTCCAGTTCTCTCAAAACCTCCCTGTAAAGAGAACCGCGTTCGAGTTTCACTCCTACGTATGTGCAGGTGTTGAACCCGAGCAATTTGGGGTCTACTATATATCCGGAGCCCGTGATTACCCCCAAATCTATCAGACGCGCAATTCTCTGATGGATGGCGGCGCGACTGACATCACAAACCTCCGCGATTTCCTTCGACGGCTTGCGCGCATTCCGCATTATGATGTTAAGAATCTTGCGGTCGAGATTATCAATCTTTTCCATTATTAGAATTAAGGTATATTTTCCGGAGCGGGCAGACCAAAGTAAAATTTTCCCACTCCGGAATGTGTGTTTTTCTTAGTTGAGTTCGAATGTTCAGATGGCTGATTAACGGATAAGACTCTTTTGAACTTTACCGTTTTGCTTCACGATATATAGTCCTTTTGCAGGATTGAGGACCTTGCGTCCCTGAAGGTCGTAATATTCTGCAGGAGCCGACAGGTCGACACCCACGTTGCTTACGCTTGCATCAGTGGTGGAGAATACGAGGTAAACAGTGAAGGCATCAGAGCAATCCTGACCGTAAACGCCATAATCATCCTGGGCATACATCACAAGCTTCATCTCAGTCTTGGCGCTATCAAATGCATCTTCAAGGTGAATTTGCCATTCAAAAGTGTTTTTGCCGGCTTCGGGGACAATCACAGCACCACTTCCGGCGTTAAGTCCGGGAGATTCAGTCAGGCAGCTGTTGGCGGGAGTTGTCAGATTCTCCGCCAAGCCCCCTGCAAAGCATAAACTGGGGAAACCATAGGGATAGTTTTCGTCATCCTGATGTTCATAATAGNATGAAACAGTCGGATTAACGAAAAGGANTGAACNCTGAACCTGACGCGGATCCTCTTCGAGATTCTGCAAATAAATATCCGGGAAATATGAAGAAGTAGTGGCGGTCGGCTTGTTGGTGGGAAGAATATAGAGGGTTTCGCCGTTAGCTACCTCCTTACCGTTATAGACAACTTTAAAATAGTCAGTGAAATCTTGTGCATTAACCGATAATGCAGATGCCGCGATGGCAATTCCGAGTAAAAGTTTTTTCATATTGATACGTGTTTTAATTATTATTCAGGTTTGAAAATATTTGAGCAATATTCTACTCAATTTTATGAAATTTATTGAAAAATTCAAATTTCAATCGCAAATTAAGAATAAAAAATGGATTTTTCCTAATCTTTTGTCTTATTTTTTGTAAAAACGCGCCTAAAAATATAAATTAATCTCGCCGCTTCGCTAAGCGAGCACGCCGGTATGTGCAACCTCTCCGAGGCTGGGTTATGTGTTGGAGACTCTACCCCAGCACGCTTCACTATGTTTCGCTTATGCTGGGGTTCGGCATGTTAAGGCTCTCCGAGCCTTTTGGCACGCAACGCGTGCCTAATAGTGTAGGCACGTATCGGCTATGCCGTTGCGTGTAATATGGAGCGTATCACCCCCATCCACATCCGGTGCGCGTAGCGCATCGAACATGGATATATGATCGCGTAATCACCGGCACCTTACCCCTCTATTATCACTTTATCTTGTTTAAATCCAAAATTATAACCGATGAACCTTGAGGTGACCAAACCCCTAACCCTCCTGAAATATTAGTCGGCAAGGATTCGTTGGTAGAAACCAACGGGGATGTTGAAAACATTATCATGTTATCGTAAGCCTTCCAAAACTCATATACATCCTTTTCTACACGATTTAATCGAACCTCCCAAACTGAACCTTTCTTGAAATTGCTTACATAAATAGTATCATCAATCTTTATCTTGGGTCCCAGAACCTGCATCGAACAATGTTTGCCGGCTTCGAGAACTTGAATATTTCCCATCAGGGCGGGGCTTAACCGCGCATCTTCGCCAATTCTACGCAGCGTAATATAGTAATATGCCGGCACGTCGGGAGGAGAAGTGAAATGTAAAGTGGCTGAATAAAGAGAATCTACTGAAGTAGGTTTTACGACAAGGCTGTCAATCGGTGTGGGATAAGGCATTCGCGCACTGGCAGATGCTTTAAAATCCTTAAAACTCGCATTAATGGTGTAGGTCTTCCCGGGTATTCCGGTCATCTTTACGGTGGTATAAATAAACGGGGGGAGATAGCGATTATCTTTTCTTCCTGTAAGGATAACCTCCTTTTCACCATCCGATATTGTCACTTTACCCCAATTTATCATAGCAGACGCAAGATCGCCATCAATACCGGGTGACACCGACTTTGAGAAGGTAATCACCGGATATCCGTCACTGTTGAATGAGCCCTCTATAACCGGCAATTCCGGCTGAATCTCCGGCTCTGATTCACATGAAATCAGAATCACACCGAGAAAAAAAGTGAAAAATATGTGAATAATTATCTTCATTAAAATTCAATTGAATAACTCAAGGAGGGAAGGAATCTATAAAGGGAATAAGATTTTTTTAAGTGATAGGAGCCATCGGCAGAACTTAATATAAAATATTGCATTTCAACATTTTTATGACCGTAAGCATTGATGAGGGATAGATTGATGAGATGCTTAAGAGGATGTTTCTTCCCGGAAGTGAAATAGTAAGTTCCGCCCAAGTCGAGTCGTTGATAAAGAGGAAGTCTGGCTGAATTTCTTTTCCCATACTCCATTGCGATATTCCCTCCGATTGCATATAGAGACGCCACGGGTGTATNCCGTCTGNCGGAAGACAATCTGAAAGAGGCATAGNCTTCCCAATGTTTTCCCTCATGCCATGTCAATCCGGCTTTAAAGTTATGTCCCTCAGCCATTAGAGCATTCCATGTATCTTTTGGTTTCGATTTTATATGACGCTTTCCATCGCCGAAACTATAATTAATTTCTCCGGTAATAAATCCTATATTTTTAGATAATGTTATTCCGAATCCATAATTATACCCATCAGATATAATCAACTTGGAGAAAGGGTTATAATTTAATTCTATAACTTCAATAATTTGCCCGGAATATTCCGGTTGATTCTCCACCCATTTCCAATATGCTGAAATCTCCAAATCTAAATTCAAAAAAGGGAGTCTGCGTTTAAACGAAGAATTGAAACCAAAAGACTTTTGCATAGGAGCTTCATGGCATGCTCCTATCCAGAAATTTGAGGCGAGTCCCAATTCTGAAAATCCCACCTGATGAATGGGTTGAGTGAGCCAAGAAGTGCCAAAATTTATATGACCCTCCGGAATTTTGAAATTAAGGGATAACCTCGGAGAAACGAAAATGCTGTTATAATCACTCTTTGTCAAAGTCTTACAGTTATAGATTCCGATGGATGCTTCCGTCTTTAAATTCAGTTTGCCGGGTACAAGACGAAAGTTAGACATGCCGAAGATNGAGGANGTCACTATCTTTTGAGTAAGAGGATATGATTTGTTTNCGATATTTCCGGAAGATGAGTCTGAAATCAATANCTCTGCACTTTGAGNCTCTCCCTTATCAAAGGTGGTATATAGACCCGCTTCCCACGCATCAATAACCTTGCTCAGGCGTTCTTTCCCTATCTTAAACCGAACCCCTATTGATTTAAAGGATGTAGGAGCGTGGAGTGCAATTTGAGACATTCCGAGGTTTAACACATTGGAAAAGCCGGAATAGTAGACGGCAGCTGAAATTTTGAGCGGAAAATCATGGATATATTTAAGATTGAAAACGGTGTTCCTCCAATTAATAGCAGTATTCATGTTATAATTGGAATCATCATATCTCAGTTTATCATTGGTTGTAAAAAAATCTGCGCTTATAATATCTTTTGCCGTTATCTTATAATTCAATCCCGCATTTATGTCGAAGAATTGATAAGTCAAGGCGCTTGACTGAAATTTCAATAATTTTGAATACAATTGGTCGATATAAGAGATTCTTCCCGACAATATAATGGAAAGTTTGTCGGCAACACCTGCTTTGATGGTAGCTGAGGATGCCAACATACCGACATTGACAATTCCTTTCACTCCTTTTTTGTAATAGTTGTCAGGGGAGAATACAAAACTGCTNCCCNATCTGGGCAAAGCATCGNCTTCGGCTNGACGCCNGAAAGTCATTTTGGAAAAGTGAGNAGTATTGAAAGTTGAAAATATACCTCCGAATCTGTAAGGATATATGACGGGGGCAGAAGAAATAAAATACTGAATTTGAGTGGGGTCATTTCCGTCAATCACCATTCCGGAAGAGTAATCGCTGGAGGTGTTTACGTTGGAAAGCTGACGAATCTGCCCTAACATATCTGCTTCACCGAAACTACGCGAAAGTTTATTAATCTCTGAAGCGTTCATCTCTACGGAGCCATCTTCATTCCGTTTAAACTGAGATTTTCCTTGCTCAAAGATTTCAATTTCAGGCAGAATAGTTGCGATGGAATCATTACTATTAGTTGCATTCAGCTTCAATGAATTTAGAAGTATACAGATAAAAAGTGGAAAGACAGCACAAAAATGCACTGTCTTTCCATTTTTATTTAAATCTGCTCCAAAAGACATTATTAATATCTGAAAGCTCTATCCCAAATGTTTTCGTAATCTTCAATCAGGACTTCCCATTTGTTGACGACATTGCTGAAACCTTCAAAATAGCTTTCAACTTCGTAGGTTGTTCCGTCAGGGAATTTAAGCACAGGAGATGCATAATACTCCCAATTATTGTAATAAGAATCCCTATAATAATCATAGTAACCATAATCATTATACTTGGGTTGGAAAATAAATGTTCCTTGCACTGTATTTGTCTTCTTATAGCGCATTTGAACGTTTAAATTCTTATTAAGGTTATTGCAAGCAGACTGACAAGCACTTTCGGCAGAAGTTTTGCTGTTGTAGTCATAATTGTCAAAACAACCTAAATCGTTGCCCATGCCTTGGTAAATTGCAAATTTGCCGTCTACCTGTACATTACCCATGACATCCACATTGCAGGAGCCGGATTTGAACATTTTTCTCACCTCTCTGTCAAATTCATCTTCATCCTCTATTTCAGCCATAGATTCATATTTATCCTTATTGCAGAGGTTGCTGCCGTTTATTACCGCGTAAACTGAACCGAGTTGCTTGCCATTGACTGAGAATTGGGTGTTTGCTTCAACTTTGGAGTCAGTGCCGTTAATCTTGCTTTGGATGTCGATATTCATCATTTTTCCGGTGATATCGGCAGTGAAGGAATGGCCATTCACATTGATGTTGGAGTTAACTTCGGTGTTAACCAATTCTTTTCCATTCTCTTTGAGAATTGCAATGATTTTCTTGGGAATAGAAAGATAGTAATTATAATGATCTCTATAAGTCTCGTCGCTCCAATAGTCATACCACTCGTCAGTGAAAGAATAAGTATAGTCGGATGTTCCTCCGCTTTGAGAAACCGTAACTTCTACGGGTTGTCCGTTTTGATTAGAGAATTTAAGCACAATATTGTTGGAACTGCCGGTTCTAACCCATTCGCCGCGTGATCTGTTAGGTTCATAAATGCCGGTAAGCTTACCGAAATTCACATAGTAGTTGAATGTAGATGCGGCACGGGTAATTGCTGTAACATCACCCTTTGCGGCACGGTTTAAAGCCTTCATATATGCCAGGGGTGCATTATTACCCTTTGAACGCGTTTCAAAATCAATGTCATCAGGAAATTCAAGATCACCGTATGTATCGATAAAATATGCAGTTAAATCTATCAGTGATTTTTGATCTGCCGGTTTGAATTGATTGAGGAAATTGGTGGCTGTGTTTTGGAGATATTCCTTGCTCTGCTCGGGAGTAAATTTATCTACTTGAGCGGGAGTGACATCATCGTCAGTTCCGGTGGATGGTGTGCCGGGAGTCGGTTGCTCCTGATCCTGTCCATCATTTTCCGAACCACCGTCTGTGGGTTCATTGTCTTTGTCAGAGCAACTTGCGAGCATTCCGATTGATAAGATAGCTGCGAGTGCCGACCATTTAAAATTAAGAAATTTCATTTTTGATAAAAAGATTTATGATGTTAGTATTTTTTACAAAATTAATAAAATATCCATAATAATAAAATAATTATTCTCCTGATTTATTAGGCACGTCTCGGCTATGCCGTTGCGTGTAATATGGAGCGTATCACCCCCATCCACATCCGGTGCGCGTAGCGCATCGAACATGGATATATGATCGCGTAGCGATCGGATAGGTATAACCCCTTCTAATTATTATTTTTTGAATAATTCGGAATGTGAACCAAGACGAAAAAGTGCGATTGAATTATCCAATTCGTCATACCATATCAAAAGAAAATCACCTTCTATATGACATTCAAACGAACCGGAATATTCCCCTCTCAATGAATGAAGGCGATATTTCTCCGGAAGAGGAATCTCCCTTTTAAGCATTTCGAGTACTTCCTGTAATGCTTTTAATTTTTTGGGCTGATGGAGATATCTCTTTAAATCTTTTTTGAATTGACTTGTGTACCGCAGTTCCTTCATAACCCCATAGAGTTTAGCATGGCATCTACGCTTGAAGTGTCAATGGGACCCTCCAGTTTACCAGCTTTTGCTTCCTCGAAGGCAGTTTTGGTAACTTCATTTGGTTCCTTATAAACTGCATCCAAAAGAATCCCTTCAACGTAATTATTCAGACTTCTGCGATCGTTTGCTGCCAATTCCTTCAGTTTATCTAACAGGTATGTCGGAAGACGAAAAACATGTGCTCTTTTTTCAAATGCTAAATCCATAATGATATCATTTAGATTACAAATATACAACACCATATCATCATAACCAAATTATTAACGTTAAAGTTTATATAAAAAATTTATTCCCTTATCAAATACCAATTCGGCACGCATCGCGTGCCGGTATGTGCGATACGCTACGCGCACCGTAGGTTAGGTATGGGCTTCCCTGCGGGATACACGCACCGGATATTCGGCTATGCCGAATATCCGATACGTGCCTAATATATCCGGCACGCTCCGCGCGCCGCATCCCTAACCCCAAATATAAAATCCGGATAGTCGGAGAAGGCTCGGAGAGCCTTAACATGCCGAACCCCGGCATAAGCGAAACATCGTGGAGCATGCCGGGGACGCCGTACACCAACATATCCCAGCCTCGGAGAGGTTGCACATATCCCGGGCACGCATCGCGTGCCTAATAGTGTAGGCACGTATCGGCTATGCCGGTGCGTGTAACATCGAGCGCAACCCCCACAATACATACCCATACGCAAAAAAATATTCGCGAACCGCAACGGCTCGCGAATATCTTTATCTATAATTCCTTTATAAATCAAATGTGAGGACCTGCTGCTGCGAGAGCTTTACCTGTGGCGTTTGTCTCAAACTTCTTGAAGTTCTGGATAAACATTTCGGCAAGCTTCTTGGCCTTTTCATCCCATTCCTTCGGGTCTGCGTATGTGTCGCGCGGATCAAGAATTGCACTGTTTACGCCGGGAAGCTCTGTCGGAATCACGAAGTCGAAATAGGGCAGAACTTTCGTAGGAGCTTTCTCGATATCACCGTTCAGAATATCATCGATGATGCCGCGCGTGTCAGGAATTGAAATACGCTTGCCTGTGCCGTTCCAACCTGTGTTGACCAAATATGCTTTCGCACCGTTGGCTTTCATCTTCTTCACGAGTTCTTCGGCATATTTTGTGGGGTGGAGTGAAAGGAATGCCTGTCCGAAGCATGCGGAGAATGTCGGAGTCGGCTCGGTGATGCCACGTTCAGTGCCGGCAAGTTTTGCAGTGAAGCCGGAAAGGAAGTAGTATTGAGCCTGCTCATCGTTAAGTATTGCAACGGGAGGAAGCACACCGAATGCGTCAGCTGAAAGGAAGATAACCTGCTTTGCAGCGGGACCTTTGCTTACGGGTTTAANGNTGTTTTCGNTNTGATAGATANGATAAGANNCNCGGGTGTTTTCTGTTACNCTCTTATCTGNGAAGTCAGGAGTGCCGTCAGCTTCTACAGTTNCGTTCTCAAGANGAGCATCGCGTTTGATAGCACCGTAAATGTCGGGCTCGTTCTCCTTGGAAAGGTTGATAACCTTTGCATAGCAGCCACCTTCATAATTAAAGACACCTTCGTCGTCCCAGCCGTGTTCGTCGTCGCCGATGAGTTTACGTTTCGGGTCGGTTGAAAGTGTAGTCTTGCCTGTGCCTGACAAACCAAAGAAAATTGCAGTGGAAGTTTCATCCATGTTTGTGTTTGCAGAGCAGTGCATGGAAGCGATGCCGCGAAGAGGATTGAAGTAGTTCATCATCGAGAACATACCTTTCTTCATTTCGCCTCCATACCATGTGTTAAGGATAACCTGTTGACGTTCTTTGATGTTGAATGCCACTACAGTCTCAGAGTGCAGACCGAGCTCCTTATAGTTTTCTACTTTCGCTTTAGAAGCGTTGAACACGACGAAGTCGGGGTTGAAATCCTTAAGTTCTTCTTCAGAAGGACGGATAAACATGTTGGTAACGAAGTGTGCTTGCCATGCAACTTCCATGATGAAGCGCACAGCAAGGCGGGTAGCAGGGTTAGCGCCACAGAATACGTCTACAACATAAAGAGTCTTGTCGGAAAGTTCTTTTACTGCTTTTTCACGGAGGTGATCCCAAACTTCTGTTGAAATCGGCTTGTTGTCGTTTTTATATTCATCAGTTGTCCACCATACAGTATCTTCCGTAACTTCATCTTTCACCAAGTATTTATCCTTAGGTGAACGACCTGTGTAAATTCCGGTCATTACGTCTACTGCTCCCAAATCTGTCTGAATACCTTTTTCGTATCCTTCGAGCGCGGGATTGGTTTCATCTTTGAAGAGTTCATCGTAAGAAGGGTTGTGAATAATTTTTTTCACATCCTTAATACCATACTGAGCCAAATTTAATTCTGCCATAATTGAGATTAAATTATTTAATGGGTTATAAATGTATTTTGGATTATTTTATTGTTTTTTACCTATATAACAAACTTTTTACCGTTTCGGATTAAAGCGTTTTATTTTTCATTGCAAATTTAATCAAAAAAACGTTAATATTCAAATTCCGGCATAATTCAACTTTCAAATGGGAAAACCCACTCCACACCTATTCTTCGGATTAAGATACGCAAAAGGGGGTTACTGACACTCGCACTTAACTCTATTCAACCACCATACAACAAAAAGGTATGACTTATATTATAAAATCATACCTTTCTTTTCGAGAAATTTAATAATTATGCAATTTATTTAATTATTACCTTATTGAATTTTCCATTTTGTTTTTTTATAAGTATGCCTTTTACGGGTTTCTCAAGTTTAAATCCGGTTAATGAATAGTATTCAGAAGCTCCATCTGATTCCGAGTTATCTATATTCTTGATTTCAGCCGGAGACTTATCCTTACTCTCTTCCAATAAGATATTCTCAAATGATGCCTTTACCATATCCAATAATACAATCGAACATTCATCAGACACTTTACTTTTGATTTCAAATGGATTTATTTCTGACAAATTTTTTGCGAATCCTAAAGAACAAGAGGAATTAAGTATAAGATTTTCAATATAAGGAGAATCAAAATATTGCACACTGATATTTTTCCTTAACCCATAAAAGATATCGGGAAATTCATAAAAGGCAAATTTTCCATCTATCTCATTCGCTGATAAGTTATGCCAAGCCATTCCGCTTCCCATATAATCCTCACTATGGTAGTTCCGCCTCATAGGAATCGAACCATTCAATGAAACCTCATCGGGGAGTTCCCAGTTATTAAAATCTCCGATTATAAAAGTGCCATACATTACAGGCGGATATAAAGAACCTTCAAACTCAGATTTAGCTATTTGCTTATATGGGTTGTTGATGAAAAGTCCCTTTATTTCGTAGGTATAAGAATTAAGATCCAATGAAATTGTTAGCTCTCCCTCTTCTGAATCATAAATAGGCTCAAAACCAGATTGTATATTTAAATCTTTTTCCACCATCAGTGGACCGGCAGCATATTTAGTATCTTCTTTAATATAATTAATCTTCGGAATACACTCATACCTTGTATAATCAAAATCCGGAATTAGACATTCTTTATTTGTTAAGTCATATATTAAAAAGCTTTCCCCATTTTTATTTATATGAAATGAAGTTTCGTATTCAACGTTACCGGTCTGAACCATTTGCAATGCATCATTGTCGTTTTCTTCATTTGGCAACTTCCATTCATTGAAATCACCTACGATATAAAATTTGGATTGCTCCGTATCTAAACTTTGCGCACTTAACACATTTGGGATAACACCCAATAATAATATTAAAAATGTCTTTTTCATAATAGTGGAATTGTTAGGGTTAATATTGATAAATTCTTCACCCGTAAAATAAATAATAAATTTTGTAATATGCAACATTTTTTAATAATTTTTCACTTTCTTTCAAATTTTATGTATAGAATGAGAGAAAATATAAAAAATCACAGGGTCAAATAGCGTATAAAAGTCTATAAGTACTAAATATTCCATGTATGCATAATACATACCCGACAACATTAGTAATACCTCTTTTTAATCACCGTTAACCGGATTTTCACATACTTTATATACTGCAANTCAATAGTTTTGTTTNCANATTTTAGGGTCTCTTTTTTTCAGACAGTAAGAGATTATTAAAATTCTCTTCAAGCAATTCAGAGGATTTTTTCATATCGGATTATTTGTTTTAATAATTTTATATGGCAAGGATTAATTTCATTTTTTAATATCTAAAATTTATTTTATCCACATAAATATACTACCCATAGTTATTTATAAACTATACCTATGCAAGTTATGGTTCTTCATTATAGCATATTACAAACTTAATATTCAAATTCCGGCTGCATATCCGACACTTAATTTATCATCAGGCAAGTGTGAAACCTCTTTGAAATAATACAATTTATCTATCCCGGATTTCAATTCAACAGCGTCCCGACGCAATTTGCCGGATGGAGAGTCTGAATGCTCCACTTCAATAATCTTCATCAACAATCTGCCGTCGGCATAAACATCCTTTATAATCCCCGAAAATACCTGACCCGCCTTATTGTCGCGATAACGATGGGGACTGCCGTCATTTCTGAAAAGATATGTCATGTATTTTGAGTGTATAGCCTCGCGCCCTTCCGCACTACGGGTCCCCTCCACAATCTGGCGGATTATCTGCAATAATCTTATCGCCAACCGATTTAAATCAAATTCTTTTATCTCGGGCAAACCTCTTCTCAAAACTCCAAGCATACTTGCCGGATTGGGGGCATCGCTCGTGAACTTGAGTTGATTCACATTCAATCCAGCCGACAAAATGGATCTCTTAATTTCGCCCCCTTCCAAAGCATGCTCAATCAGTATACCGCAAATTTTATCCTCCCCGACATAAATATCGTTTGGCCACTTCACTTTAGCCATAATCCCTTCCTCCTGAAGAAGAGCAACTATTGACAGCGCGAAGGATTCTGAAATCACAAATTGCTCAGCCGGCTTTATCCAATCCGGATATAAAGGCATTGAAAATGTTAAGTTTTTATAATCTTCTGATTCCCATGAATTTCCGCGCTGACCTCTGCCTGCTGTCTGCCGGCGCGCACAAACCATGGTATAGGCGCGTAAATCTTTATAAGTTTTCTCCTTCAGAAGCAGATGAGTGGAAGGCGTTTCATCAATCCATATTATTTCAGGACGCGGCAACTGATGGAGCAACCCGAACCTGCCGGGAAGTTCCACAAGTGTCTGACGTGGCGGCAGAATAGCCTCGCTCCACGGAATGAAATGATGAATCATAATCTTTAATCCTGATTTTTTCTATATTTATTCAGCGTATGCACCTAACGAGGGTGGGTTATTGCGATTCTTGCCATCCATATCCGTCATTACCAATGGCACGAGGAATGCACCGTCTCCTGCGCCTATAGCAGGGGATTCAGGCTTAAGGCGATAGTTGAAATAATAGTCGCTCCGAACGGTATAAAACAACGGATTCTCACCCCACAGACAATTCCGGAAATTGTCATCATCAGTGCCGTTGGATTTTAACAGACAATAATCCAGAAATACTTCGGAATCTTTCAGATCTCCGCAATTGATATCATCCGGAATGCCATATAAAATGCAATTGAGGAATTTTGCTTTCATCAAAGGATTCAAGGGATTATCCGCTAAATCTTCCGGAAAAAGATGATAGACGCAAAGCAACGGAGAGGATATGACGGAAAACAGATAATAGTTGGAAAGTGTGCATTGATTGAAGGTGTGTTCTCCGCCATAAAGGCTCACTACGGCATTTGCGGTTTCCGAAAAGACGCATCCGTAGGCATCAACTTTGGCATACTTCGAACTCAAAGCGGTGCTTTCGGAATTGTGGAGCCACGAGTTGACCAATAGCAATTTAGATTTATCCGTTATGCCGCAAGAATCAATACGCAGACCCTCTTTTGTGGAACGCATATTGACATATCTCATCTCATTGCCGAATGATTCGGCATCTATCCTTATCCCTTTCCATTGACCGGCAAGAATATCGTAGCCGACATCGGGCAACACATTGTCGATTCGGTCGCCACGCATATCTATCATTTTGCCCGCTTCGCCGAGTGCCAATAATTTCCCTTCCACAACCATAGATGCCTTATCATGGAAAAGTAATTGCGCACCGGGACGGATGGTGAGCGTTGCTCCCTTTTCAATCTTTAAAGAATCAAAAATCACATACGGGCGATTATCCGTCAAAGTCATGTCGGAGGTAACTTTCAGATTCTTAAGGCGCGTTACGTTCTGACCGTATGCTTCGACCACCACATCCTGCGTCGAACCGTTGGTCAGGAATTGCAACTTATCTTCAATCCGGAATGGCTTATCCCCAAGAGTTTCAGGAATGTAACATTCTATAAATATGAAAATTGAATCTCCTCCGCGAATCTCCACATCATGAAAATCCTTACCGCTCACTCCATCTACATTCAATGAAAAATAAGTGTCGGAATTCACAAATTTTATTGAGGAAATATTGACACTTTTCTTCTCGCGATTAAACACCTTAAGACGGGCGGTAGGGGTTCCCAAATCGGTGAAAACCGTGTCGAAATTCACTGTATCCCGCGAAAATTCCAATCTGACATTTGAAGATGTTTCGAAATCATCGGAGATACAAGACTGAATTATCACAACGCTGATAAGCGCAAGAAATGCAAAAAAGAGGGCGCGCATTATGAAGATTGAAAATAAAATGTTAATTTTGTTATTATAACGCATTTTAACGTTCTATATTATGCTTTTTTCGGGCATTGGAAATTTCAATGGTGGAATATGAATAAAATAATGTTGATTGCCGGAGAGGCATCCGGAGATCTTCATGCCTCTTATTTAATCAAGGCTTTGCTGGAGCAACGCCCTGATTTGGAGGTGCGTTTTTTCGGTGGGGATTTAATGGCAGCCGCTTCCGGAGTAGAGCCTGACCTGCATTATCGAGAGCTTAACGTCATGGGTTTCTCGGAAGTGTTGAGAAATATTTTCTCAATAATGAAAAATCTGAAAAAAGCCAAGGAGATTCTCCGTCAATGGCGTCCTGACGTCTTGATTTTAGTGGATTTTCCGGGCTTCAACCTGAAATTGGCAAAATACGCTCATTCCCTCGGCATACGGACCGATTATTATATCTCCCCAAAAATCTGGGCTTGGAAAGAATGGCGCGTCAAGAAAATTAAGAGATATATACGGAATATCTATTCCATTCTCCCTTTTGAAGTCAATTTCTATCACAAACATAATTACAGAAACATCACATACGTAGGGAATCCTTCCGTGCAGGAAATCGACAATGTAATGGGGCATATCGCTCCGCTGCGCCATTTCCGCGAGCGTCAGGGTTTGACCGACGAACGACCGATGATCGCCCNGCTNCCGNGAAGCCGAAAAGGGGAAATANTCAATANTCTCCCCCTGATGATTGAAGCCGCGAAGCGTTATCCGGAATTCCAGTATGTCGTGGCTGCCGCTTCCTCCATCCCGGAAGTATTCTATCGCGAAGTGGCTCAGGACCCGGGGCTTCAGGTGGTGTTCGGAGCTTCGATGACATTGGTGAAATATTCCAAAGCCGCCCTCGTGACGAGCGGCACCGCCACTCTCGAAACAGCATTGGTGGGCACGCCCCAGGTTGTATGCTATAGGGCTAACGGTCAACGATGGTCGTATAAAGTGATGGAAAAATTGCTGAAAGTAAAATATGTCAGTCTCCCCAATCTTATCGTTGGCAACAGAATAGTGCCGGAGCTATTGGTGCATAAATGCACTGTCGAAAATATATCCCGCGAACTCTCCCCTCTTCTTCAAGCCTCGCCTAAACGGGAATGGCAACTCAACGGCTATCGCCTGATGCGCCGCAAATTAGGCACCTCGGTTGCCGCTGAATACGCTGCGGAATTAATAATCCGAAATTCCGATACAGCAGAAAATAAAAATTAAATTTCAACTTCCTCACCATCTTATATAATCTACGAAATGACAGAAATTCGCGTCAAGGGAATTGAAGATTTAAGCCGCGCGGCAAAAGAGTTTCTCGCTGCCATCCGGGACAAGAGAGTTTTTGCTTTCAACGCTCCGATGGGGGCAGGGAAAACGACTTTCATCTCTGCTCTTTGCCATCAACTCGGAGTGAAAGATGACGATATCGCATCCCCGACTTTTGCCTTGGTGAATGAATATCTCTCAGACGCCTCCGGGGAATCAATCTATCACCTGGATTGTTATAGAATCCGGGATGATGCCGAGGCTCTCGATATGGGGATTGAGGATTATCTCTACAGCGGGAATCTCTGCTTCATAGAATGGCCCGAAAATATCGAAAGATTCCTTCCGGATGACACTCAATTCGTGGAGATTAAAGAGGAATCTGACGGCACGCGCCTGATAAAAATTTTATAAAAATTCAAAAATTTCAACTTCAAAAAAATCATAAAAACAAAATATAATGGGAAAAGTATTGATAATCGGAGCCGGCGGTGTCGGCAGTGTTGTGGCAGCGAAATGTGCCCAGAATCCTGATGTGTTCACTGAAATCGTGCTCGCATCCCGCACTAAAGAGAAATGCGATAAAATAGTAGAAAAATTGGGCGCAAAAAATATTGTTACCGATCGTGTGGACGCCGATTCCGTAGAAGAATTGGTTGAACTCTTCAATCGCCACAAACCGGATATCTGCATTAACGTGGCTCTTCCTTATCAAGATTTGACTATAATGGAGGCTTGCCTTCAATGCGGTGTCAATTATCTGGACACTGCCAATTATGAGCCGAAGGATGAAGCTCACTTCGAATATTCCTGGCAATGGGCTTATCGCGAAAGATTTGAGAAAGCCGGACTGACCGCTATCCTCGGTTGCGGTTTCGACCCGGGTGTATCTGCCGTATTCGTGGCTTACGCAGCCAAACATCATTTCTCAAAAATGGAATACCTCGATATCGTGGACTGCAACGCCGGAAATCATGGCAAAGCTTTCGCAACTAATTTCAATCCGGAAATCAATATACGCGAAATAACTCAAAAAGGGAAATACTGGCAAGACGGTANATGGNTGGAAACCGAGAANCTTNAGATTCATCGCCCGNTCAATTATCCGAATATCGGCGAACGCGAATCTTNTTTGCTCTATCATGAAGAACTGGAATCTCTCGTGCAGAATTTCCCGACTATCAAACGCGCTCGTTTCTGGATGACTTTCGGACAGGAATATCTTACTCACCTGCGCGTGATTCAGGATATCGGCATGGCTCGCATCGACTCCATCATTTATGAAGGGAAAGAGATTGTGCCGATTCAGTTCCTGAAAGCAGTGCTCCCCGACCCGGGAAGCCTGGGAGAAAATTACACCGGAGAAACCTCAATAGGTTGCCGCATTTCCGGACTTGACAAAGAGGGTAAGGAATCGACATATTATATTTATAATAACTGCTCTCATCAGGAGGCTTACAAGGAGACTGGCGCGCAGGCAGTCAGTTACACCACCGGTGTGCCGGCAATGGTAGGCGCGTATATGTTCCTCACAGGTCAGTGGGTAATGCCGGGTGTGCATAATGTCGAAGAGTTTAATCCGGATCCGTTCCTGGAAAAATTGGCTGCAAGCGGACTCCCCTGGCATGTAATTATTGACGAAGATATTGAATTTAACGACAAATGAAATCATTAACTTATATTCTCGCCGCTCTCTCAATAGCCGGCGCCGGCGCAAGCCTCATAGCCGCCTCAAATTCTGAATTACCGCAAGCTCTTGTGAGCCGCACCGAATCAGGCGCAACACAAGTATCAACTCCGAAAGGTGTGGTGGAAATCACACCGGTGAATGAAGATATTTTCAGGATAACCGTCATTCCCGGAAATAAAGATGTAAATTTTTTCCCTTCGCAATCCGCCATACTTACTCCCGCTGCTTCCGGAGTAATTGAAGCCATCGGTCCGGACAACGTGACCGTGATGAGCAACAACATGAAAGCCGTTGTGGATCGCGCCACAGGAAATGTCAGTTTCTACGACAAAGAAGGTAATCTACTTATTTCTGAAGCGGGAGGCGTCGACAATTCCGGTGACGTTAAGTCAGTTACTTTGTCGGGTGAAAATGTCGGCAATATCTTCGGGGCAGGAGAAAGAGGTCATAAGCTTAAACTCAACGGAGATTCCCTGACAATGTATAATCGTCAGAACTACGGCTACACAAAAGGTGACCCGAGAATCTCACAAATGGGCATCTCCGTTCCTTATTTCGTCAGCGACAAGGGCTTCGGCATACTTTTTGACGATTATAACAAGGCTGATCTCCTATTGGGAAATGACACAATAAAATATAGCTCCGAAACCCCTCGCGCTTTATCTTATTACTTCATAAATTCTCCCGAAAAGAACCTCGCCGGCGCGACTACCAATTATTCNGCGCNCACCGGCNACCAGCCCCTCCCTCCACTNTGGNCATTAGGANATATCACTTCTAAATATGGNTATAAAACTCAGGCTGAGGCTGNAGGAGTAATTGACACGCTGAAAACACGCGGTTATCCTGTCGACGGCATTGTGCTCGACCTCTATTGGTATGGCGTGGAGACCGATATGGGGCGCCTTGAATGGAATAAAGAGCAATGGCCCGACCACAAAAAGATGATTTCCGACTTGAAAGAGAAGGGGGTGAATATGGTGCTTATCTCCCAACCTTATCTCAACAAGAAAGGGGCGATCGACAATTATAATATTCTCGGCGAGAAGGGAATGTTGGTGAAAGATAAGGATGGTAATGTGCATGACGTGACCACATGGGTGGGGGACGCCGGAATGTTTGACGTTTCCAATCCTCAGACTCGCGACTGGTATTGGAACAGATATAAGGAACTGACCGCCGACGGAATTGCTGGATGGTGGGGCGACCTCGGCGAGCCGGAAGTGCATCCCCTCACCATAATGCACGATAACGGTCAGACCGCTTCTCAATATCACAACGTCTACGGCAACGAATGGAGCCGCATAATTTTCGAGGGTCTGCAGAAGGATTATCCTGATATGCGCACGATGCTAATGATGTGCGGAGGCACTGCCGGGCTTCAACGTTATGCCGTATTCCCCTGGACAACAGACGTGTCTCGCTCCTGGGGTGGCTTCGGTCCGCAAGTTAATCTGATGCTCTCTTCGGGTCTCTCGGGATTAGGATATATGAGTTCGGATATAGGCGGATTCGCTGTAGATAATGATAATCCCACCGATCCGGAACTCTACGTAAGATGGTTGCAGATGGGAACCTTCACTCCCATGCTTCGCACACACGCGCAACTTAAACCGGAACCATATCATTATCCGGCGCAAGAAAAAATCAGCAAAGATTATATAAAAATGCGCTATCAATGGCTCCCCTATAATTACACATTGGCTTGGGAAAACGCTTCGAAAGGTTGGCCGCTGGCTCGTCCGCTTAATTTCCACGGAGATAATGAAGGAGATAAATACGCAAATTGTGAAGATGAATATATGTGGGGCGATGAAGTGTTGGTGGCTCCCGTATTGACTAAAGGTGCCCGCAGCCGGGAAGTGCTCTTCCCGAAAGGGGAATGGATTTCATGGTGGAACACTAACAACAAATATAGCGGCGGAAAGACTTATAAAATTGCTGCTCCCCTCAATGAAATCCCTCTATTTGTCAAAGCCGGCTCGTTTATCCCCTTATACATGCGCGAAGTGGAGAATGTTGAAGACTACAATCCGCAGTTCCTGACAGTCCGTTACTTCCCGGCTGCTCAGAAAACTTCCTACACTCTCTTTGATGATGATAGAAAATCTCCGACTTCACTCGCCGATAAAGAGTATGTTCTGATAAACTTTGAAGGTGAAAAGAAAGGGAAGCAGATAGAAATTTCCATGTCGGCTGAAGGTGGGTATAAGGATATGCCCGAAATCCGCAATATGGAATTGGAAATTGTAGGAATTCCCGCTCCCGCCAAAGTTTCCTGGGACGCTAACGTTATGGAAAAAGCCGCAAGCCGGAAAATGATTCGGCAATATGGATATACCTATGACGCAAAGACCCGCACCGCCACCCTGGTGTTCCCCTACAACTACGGCAAAACCGTGTTGACCATAGAATAACATTTTATCTTTAAATCTCCATAACACCCAATATCTTCAGATTTGCTGATGAAATTTGATTTGCGAAAGATATTATCAATTTCGGTCAAGGTGCTTCTTCCTCTCGCATTGACGATATTGCTCCTTGTCTATCTTTTCCGGAAGGTCAATTTCGGAGAGATGATGGAGATAATATCCCATGGAGTCGACTATTGGTGGATTCTTTGTGCCATGATATTGAGTATCTTTTCGCATATCATAAGGGCAGCGCGCTGGCGCTTGCAACTGAACGCGATGGACATAAAGCCTCCCTTTATGGCTCTTTGTTGCTCAGTATTCGGTTGCTACGCCTTGAACCTTATCTTCCCGAGACTCGGCGAAATATGGCGTTGCACCTACATTGCCAAACGTCAGAAAGCATCCTTTTCCAAAGTATTCGGCAGCATGGTGGCAGACCGCCTCGCCGACACACTTATGGTAGGTGCTTTGCTCCTTTTGACTTTCTTGCTTGCCGCAAAGGCTTTGCAGGCATTTCTGATTAAATATCCCGTGGGTAGAGATTTAATTGAACTTTTCTCATCGGTTTGGTTTTGGATTGCCGGAGCCGGGGTGATATTGATAATGGTTTTGATTTACCGGATTTGGAGAAACACAAGATTCATAATCAAAGTCCGCGACACAATCCTTCACCTTTGGGAAGGGTTTGCCGCAGTAGGCAAAATGAAAGGGAAATGGAAATTTATTTTTTTCACCATTCTCCTTTGGATCTGCTATTTCATTCAATTGTATGTAGCCTTCTTTGCTTTCTCCTTTACCCGCCGACTGTGTGAAGAACCCGGTTTGGCTTTCGGGCTCCTCCCTTGTCTGGTGGCTTTCGTATTCAGTTCGATAGGGATGGCTGTGCCAAGCAACGGAGGACTTGGACCATGGAATATCGCTATAATGTTCGGATTGGCAATATACGGTGTGTCTGATGCCGAGGGCACCGCTTTCTCAATGCTTCAGTGGACAGGACAAACCGTGATGCTGGTAATTTTGGGAATTTACACAATGGGATATATCATTTTTTCAAAGTCGCAATCGAAAAATTATGTATAATTCAAACGAAAAGGAAGATTATTTTAACGCACCAATCCAACCGGAGGCTCCGAAAGGACCTAAAGAGCCGGCTTTGAAACCGGATGACCCCCGCTATTATGACAACGAGGATGAATGGGAACACATCCGCCCGGCTTCCCGCAATTGGAAAATGTGGACGATGATGATAGGTTGCGGCGTATTCCTGGGCTTCTTCATCGGACTATATATCTATTATTTCACTCTTTATTCAGAGAAGTCAGTGCAATATGGATATATTGAGAGAATTGAGAAACGCGGAAATATTTTCAAAACGTTTGAAGGTGTCTTCCTGCCGTATAAATCTTTGGCAGACACAATCGAACCTTATCAGGGAGACTTGATTTTCTCGACTTCCGACGACCATTTGGCTGCCGAACTGAGAAAATTATATCAAGGGAATCTGCCGGCAAGAATCGAGTATAAGACATTTCGGGCTCCAATGCCGTGGCGCGGAGAAAGCAAAATCGTAATTACGGCTGTCGACACTGCCGATGTCAGCAAGATTTATCCACCTGTAAGCAATCATCCCCTCATACCCTCCCCTCACATACCGGCACAATCCTCCCAACCCGGAAATGCCGCTGTACTGAACAATTAATTCTTAATTTGGCTGTCGCGGCAGTTTGCTCACCGACTTTTCCTGATTCCTGATGAATTATATTTTTCGCTCCGTAGGCTTATTATTCTTTCTGCTCCTGACTCTTTCAGCAAGTAGCCGCGATTTGCGCAATGGTAAATATGCCGAAAAATATGGTTGGACGGAAGGGGATTCAACAATTACAGTGCCCGCTTCGGTGAGACGTATCCCCCCATTTGCCTTTGCCGGAATCGAAGGACTGAAGCACATCATGTTTGAATCAGGCTCCGAGTGTAAGGTTATTGCCGCATACGCTTTCGCGGAATGTTTAGACCTGGAAGATGTCGAACTCCCCGAAGGTTTGACAACTTTTGAAGACGGTGTTTTCAGGGAGTGCCGAAACCTGAAATATCTGAAAATTCCTCAAAGCGTATGGTTTATTCCCAATGAATTGTTTTTGAGATGCGTCAGTCTTGAAAAAGTGGATATTCCCGAGAGATTGCTTGAAATTCGCTCCTCTGCCTTCGCAGGATGCAGGAAACTTCAGGAATTCAATTTTCCCCCTCGCCTTAAGGAGATAGGCAACAATGCTTTTTCAGGTTGCAAATCTTTGGAAGAAATATCCTTACCGCCAACCGTAACCTCCCTTGAATCGTATGCCTTTTCAGATTGCTCAAATCTAAGAAAAGCCACTCTCTCTTCAGCCTACAATATGATTGGAGAATTGATTTTCAGCGGCTGCGACAATCTGTCAATCCTAATCGTACCCGCAACGAAGCCACCGAGATTCGAATGTGAAAGTTTCATTTTTGAGCCCGATAATGAGGAGGCATATAGACGATGCACGCTTTACGTGCCTGACAATTCAATTGATTATTATGAATTCCATCACGGATGGAATCTCTTTCAAAATATAAAACCCCTCTCCACACTCGAGTAAAATTCCGTTTGTCCGGGCAGTATCCGAGCATGTTTAAGCGCACTGACAGATAATCTGTTGCGCAACTCCCTGTCATTTACGATCATACTTATTGCCTTGGCAAATTCCGTTACATTCCCGTCTTCTACGAGGATTCCATCAACCTTATCCTTAACTGAATATGGCATGGCTGAATTATTGAAACATATCACAGGGAGTCCATATCCGTGCGCTTCATTCAGCGCCATCCCAAACCCTTCCAACAACGACGGGAACACGAAGACATAACTCTTACGCTTAATCTCTTCTTGCTCAGAATGATTCAAAAATCCATGGAATTTCACATCCAATCCCGCTGCTTCAATTTTCTGACAAAGAGTTTCATAATATTCCCTGTCAATTATTTTACCTATTATATCAAGAGAAAGATTAGTATTTCCGGCAGTCGAAGAGACACCATCAGCCTCTGTTTTTATCAATATCAAGGCATCTATCAATAGATGAAGCCCTTTTCTCGGCTCGATATTTCCGATGAAAAGCAACTTCCCTTTCTGCGGATTCAGAAATTCTTCCGCCACCGGGGCTTCGAATGGCACGGGACAAATGATTGACTCTTTTTTAAATTTTGCTTTTATGATGTCTGCTAAATATTGACTGGGAGTTAAGATTCTGTTGCCGAAATGCAGAAACATATTTTCTGCCGGACGATAAAGGATTTTCCTCCATCCCTCAACTTCGTCAGCCATAAAGAGATGATGAATTATCATGGTCTCTTTTTTCTTTAACCGAAGAAGGAGCAATAAAGGGAGAAAGTAAAGAAATTTGGAACTGTTGAAGACTATCAGGTCATAATTTTTCAACTTGCTCCTTAATGATAAATTTTTAAGTGGAGAAAAAATTTTCTTCACAAACGAATCAGGCTGAACAGGCGCGATGATATCAACCTCAACTCCCGGCACGCTCCTTAAGGTATTGATAAGATTGCGTTCATAAAAATGAGCACCCGTCACAGGGGTGGCAGGCAAGGTTTGATATACAAAAGCGACGCGCAAACTTTTCATAGCCGAAATTTACAAAAAAAAATGCACATATCGGCTTAATCATCCGAAAACAATAAGAAAAAAGAGGATAAATTTTGCTTTTAAAACTATTTATAATAATTTTGCATAAATAGCGATAAACCCTGATAAAAACATCTGCGACATCAAATCGTGATTTTTTCATTCAGGTGCATCGGATTTCCCGGAATTAAGACACGAACTAATACCGAAACTAAACAATAACAAATACTTAAAACATCAGAACTGCTATGTGGTTATCAANCTCTTCAGTAGGACGTAAGTTCATTATGNCCGTAACAGGCGCNGNGCTTGTCCTATTTTTAACNTTTCACNGTTTNATGAACGCTGTAGCCATCCTTTGGCCCACTGCCTACAATTCAATTTGTATGTTCCTGGGAGCCAATTGGTATGCTCTTGTTGCATCCGCAGGTTTGGCAGCGTTTATCGTCGTTCACATCATTTATGCCGTCATGCTGACTTTGCAAAATCGCAAGGCGCGCGGCAACCAACGCTATGCCGTCAGCCACCGCCCCAAAGGAGTGGAATGGTCTTCTCAAAACATGCTGGTGCTCGGCATAGTTATCCTTGCATTCCTCGTAGTGCACCTCATCCAATTCTGGGCAAAGATGCAGCTTGTGGAAATCATTGGCGAAGATACGGCAATTCCGGCTACAGCCGGCACATTGTTCCTTCAGGAAGCCTTCTCCACACCCTGGACTCTCGTGGTCTACATCATCGGCTTCATCGCTCTTTGGTTTCACCTCAACCACGGCATCTGGTCAATGTTCCAGTCTGTCGGTTGGGACAACACCTCCTGGATTCCCCGTCTGAAATGCATCGCTTGCTGGTGGGCGGGCATCGTTATCGCCCTCTTCATAGCTGAAGCGGTGGTATTCACAGTTAAGGCTCATCAGAATTATTACAAGACCAACGTGGAACTTCGCGAGCAATATAAGGATATGATTGTGCCCGAATTTGAAAAAGATTTCGGTCCGGCTGCAGTGCAGACCCTTTCCTCCGCTCCCTACGAGCAGGTTTCCCAAATGGTGAAAGGTCAACTCGAACAAATGAAGAGCCCGCAAGCTATCAATTATTTCTCTCAAGACCCGAAATATGACGATATGGTCAAATTCCTTGAGGAGAAAGCTGAATTCTTCAATTATCTTGAGTCTGCCGATGTTGCAGAAACTCCTGCTATCCCCGGAGTACCTCAACCCGCAGCTCAAGCAAATCCCCAACAAAATCATTAATTTTCAGTCGATATGGCAACCACAGATTTGAAAGTAAAAACTATGAATCAGGCAGACTCCAAAATCCCGGAGGGTGCTATCGCTGAGAAATGGACCAACTATAAGGCACATCAGAAACTCGTCAACCCGGCAAACAAGCGTAAACTCGACATCATTGTCGTTGGCACAGGTCTCGCCGGAGCTTCTGCAGCTTCAACACTTGGCGAACTCGGTTTTAATGTGTTGAATTTCTGCATTCAGGATTCTCCGCGCCGCGCTCACTCAATTGCCGCTCAAGGTGGCATTAACGCTGCAAAGAATTATCAGAACGACGGAGACTCAGTATATCGCCTGTTCTACGATACGGTCAAGGGCGGCGACTATCGCGCCCGCGAAGCTAACGTATATCGTCTTGCAGAGGTTTCCAACAACATCATTGACCAATGTGTGGCTCAAGGCGTGCCCTTCGCCCGCGAATATGGCGGGTTGCTCGCCAACCGTTCTTTCGGAGGCGCTCAGGTTTCACGCACATTCTACGCTAAAGGTCAGACAGGCCAACAATTGCTCCTCGGCGCTTATTCTTCACTCAACCGCCAAATCCAACTCGGCAAAGTCAAGAGCTTCAACCGCTATGAGATGCACGATGTCGTGCTCGTAAAGGATAAAGACGGTGTGGAACGCGCCCGCGGCATCATCGCCAAAAACCTCNTGACAGGCAAATTTGNACGTTTTGCCGCTNNCGCAGTCGTAATCGCTACAGGGGGATATGNAAATACCTATTTCCTCTCCACAAACGCTATGGGTTGCAACGTTTCAGCCGCTATGGCATGCTATCGCAAGGGCGCTTATTTTGCAAACCCCGCTTTCGTGCAGATTCACCCGACTTGCATCCCCGTTCACGGCGACAAGCAGTCTAAATTGACCCTTATGTCTGAATCACTCCGCAATGACGGCAGAATCTGGGTTCCCAAAAACATAGAAGATGCCAAGAAACTTCAGGCTGGCACAATCAAGGGTAGCGACATCCCCGAAGAGGAACGCGACTACTATCTCGAACGCCGCTATCCGGCTTTCGGCAACCTCGTGCCTCGCGATGTGGCTTCGCGCGNTGCTAAAGAACGTTGCGACAAAGGATTTGGCGNNAACAACACAGGTCTCGCCGTATTNCTCGACTTCTCCGAAGCAATCAATNGCCTCGGCATTGATGTCGTGCGTCANCGTTNTGGCAACCTCTTCGACATGTATGAGGAAATCACCGACGNCAATCCCGGCGANCTCGCTTGCGAAAAAGATGGCGTTAAATATTACAATCCGATGATGATCTTCCCGGCTATCCACTACACAATGGGTGGTATCTGGGTTGACTACGAATTGCAAACCTCAATCAAAGGACTCTTCGCTATCGGCGAATGTAACTTCTCCGACCACGGCGCAAACCGCCTCGGTGCTTCCGCATTGATGCAAGGGCTTGCCGATGGATATTTCGTGCTCCCCTACACTATTCAAAACTATCTTTCCGACCAAATCTCCGTGCCGAGATTCTCTACCGAACTTCCGGAATTTGAAGAGGCTGAAAAGGCTTGCGTTGAGAAAATGAATCGCTTGATGGATATTCAAGGCAACAGAACCGTAGATTCAATCCATAAGGAACTCGGACACATCATGTGGGAAAACGTAGGTATGGCACGCACTAAAGAGAGCCTTGAGGAAGCAATTGAGAAAATCAAGCAACTCCGCAAAGTGTTTGACACCGAACTTTATATCCCTGGCTCAAAAGAGGGTATGAATATCGAACTCGATAAGGCATTCCGCTTGAACGACTTCATCACTATGGGCGAACTCGTGGCATACGATGCCCTGAGCCGCAACGAATCTTGCGGCGGACACTTCCGCGAAGAATATCAGACTGAAGAGGGCGAAGCCAAACGTGATGATGAAAACTGCTTCTACGTAAGCTGCTGGGATTATCAAGGCTCCGACAATAAGGCTCCGGAACTCATCAAAGAACCGTTGCACTACGAAGCAATTAAAGTTCAAACCCGCAACTATAAGTCATAAATTCATAGATTATCAGTAAAAAAATGGAAGAAAATATAATGAAAGTCAACCTCANGGTNTGGCGTCAAGCCGGTCCGAGAGAAAAGGGTGAGTTTAAGACTTATATGAACGTCGAGACCACTCCTGACACATCTTTCCTCGAAACCCTCGACATCCTCAACGAGATGCTCGTGGAAAATCATGAGGAACCAATCGTGTTCGACCACGACTNTCGTGAAGGAATCTGCGGCATGTGCTCACTTTATATCAATGGTCACCCCCACGGTCCGGCTACCGGCGCAACTACTTGCCAACTCTATATGCGTCGCTTCAAAAACGGCGAAACAATCACTGTAGAACCCTGGCGCTCCGCTGCTTTCCCCGTGATTAAAGACCTGATGGTAGACCGTAACGCTTTTGACAAAATCCAGCAGGCAGGCGGATATGTGTCATTCAACTGCGGCGGCGCTCAAGATGCCAACGACCTCCCCATTTCCAAGGTAAATGCTGATGAGGCTATGGACTCCGCTTCCTGCATCGGCTGCGGCGCTTGCGTGGCTGCCTGCAAAAACGGCTCCGCCATGCTCTTCGTGTCTGCCAAAGTCAGCCAGTTGGCGCTACTGCCGCAAGGAGAAGTGGAAAAAGACCGTCGCGTCAGAGCTATGGTGGCTAAAATGGATGAACTCGGATTCGGCAACTGCACCAACACGGGAGCTTGCTCCGCCGAGTGTCCGAAAAATATCAAACTTTACAACATCGGCCGCATGAATCGTCATTTCATCGCTGCTAAATGTAAGGAATAAAATTTTCAACATCATTAAAAAAAGCGCGGAACTTCTCGTTTCGCGCTTTTTTTAATTATCTTTGCAATCATGTTTAAGCATTCAAATCGTTTTTCAAACATCTGCAATCATTCGTTATTGGTTTTGCTCGCTATCGCTGCTATCACCGCGATAGCCTCCGGTTGCGCTTCAATCGGTAATCCGTCGGGTGGACCGAAAGATGAACAGCCCCCTCGCTTCATCAAAGCCAATCCCGCCCCGGGCTCAAACAACGTACCGATAGACCTCAACAAAATAACACTTCATTTTAACGAATATGTCAATTTGAAGAATCCTTCCGAGAATGTCGTTGTCTCTCCGCCTTCAGCTCAAATCCCCCGGGTAACTTCCCAGGGACACAATGTAATCGTTACATTTCAAGATTCCCTGCAACCAAACACTACATATACTATTGATTTCGGGAGCTCCATTGTTGACAATAATGAGGGGAACAAGCTGGAAAATTTTTCGTACACTTTTTCAACCGGCTCCTCGATTGACTCCCTGAGAATTTCGGGAATAGTGGCAACTGCCCGCGACCTTGAACCCTTGCAAAACAAAATCGTAGGCGTGCATCGAATCCCCGATGACGTGGCTGAAGCAGCTTATAAACTTCTGAACACCGATACCCTTATATTCTCAAAACGTTTTGACAGAGTGGCTCGAACCGACGATCGGGGACGATTCTCCATCGAAGGGCTATCTGCCGGCAGGTATCGCATATATGCTCTCAACGATGCCGATAACAATTTCTTTTATTCCTCTCCGAGCGAAGAGTTGGCTTTCTCTGAAGAAATAATTGTCCCCTCCACGACTGAAGCGGTGGCATACGACTCAATCTACAATCTGAAGAAAGGCAAACTCGACACTGTCNTGCCNCGTCAACGCACTCTCTTCCTGCCCAATAATATCCTATTGCGCTCTTCCGTATCCAAACGTCAGCAACAATATATCAAAAAATATGAACGGCTGGACACCACCAAGTTACTCCTTATAATGGGAGCCCCTATGAAAACACTCCCTGATTTGAAAATTCCCGGCGATTCGACTCCTTTATATAATTACGGCATAATTGAGAAACGCGCCGATAATGATTCAATCACCCTATGGCTTACCGACCCTAAGGTAATATCCACCGACTCCCTTAAAGTAGCCTTGACTTATCCTAAACTTGATTCACTGAATCAATATTACAATGTTACGGACACCATCCGTTTCACTACCGACCGCGCAAAGTTAAACCGCGAAGCTCAGCAACGCGCTAAGCGTGAAGCTGAATTGCAGAAGAAAGCTCAGAAACTCAAAGAGAAAAAAGGGGGTCAGAGGGATGTGCAAAAAGATAATGAAAAGGGTGCGCCGGCTGACACCATAACAGCGGAAAAGCCTAAAAAACTCCTCATTTCATTCGGCACTCAGACTCAGGAAATCAACCTTCCCTACAGTTTCGAGACAAATTATCCTCTGGCTCGACTTGACACTTCATTGATAAAACTGGAAGAAAAAATAGATACGCTCTGGGCGTCGGCCATAAAGCCGGATTCAAAACTCCGGATTCTAAGGGACTCGTTAAACCCCAGGAAATATCATATTGTTCATCCATGGACTTTCGGTCGTGAATATAGATTAAAAATTGATTCCCTGGCTCTGACAGGCATTTATGGAGAAATTTCATATCCCGACAGCACGACTTTCAATGTCAGACAAGCCAATGAATATGCTTCATTAAAGATGAATATCACCGATTGGCATTCCGAGATACCTGCNTTCGCNGAGATTCTGAATTCATCCGGAGAGGTTGTGGCGGCTTCTTCCTTATCGAATAATTCCATTTATTTCCCTTATCTTCTTTCGGGCAAATATTATGTCAGAATTATCCATGATTATAACGCTAACGGGAAATGGGACGCCTCCGACATCCTTCTCGGTGAGCAGGCAGATGAAAGTTATTATTATCCAAAGGCCATCAACATCAAGAAAAATTGGAATAAGGAAGAGACATGGAGTGTTTTTGCAACGGCAGTAGATTTAATGAAACCGGAAGCGATTTTGCGCAACAAGCCGGAGCGCAAAGGTAAGTCCGTCTCTCCCGACAAATTCCCCGACGAAGAGGACGAAGACCTATAACTTCCCAACCATCCCAAATATAATAATCCCGTGAGTCGGTTATAACTCACGGGATTATAATTATTTAATATCTATTGTCAAAAAATGTCTTACTCACTAACGAATCTAACGACATAATCACGGAATGTATGAACAGTGGGAGTGTCAATTGTAACACGAACCAAGTGATCTTGACCGTCATTAATATACTTATCTATATTGGTAATACGCAAGAGATAGCTGTTGCGCATAGCTCCTGTAACAGGAAGAGACTCTAAAGTAACATTTGTAAATCTGCTGTCTGCAAAGATAATTGTTCCTCCTGTATAATCTGACATCAACCATGGTTGTTCTGATACTCCGGAGTTATTTTTATCTGATTTAGGAGCACTATAGACGGTGTGCACTGTTCCTTGATTAGTATTCCAGTCAGTCTTCAAGGACTCTACGGTAAATCTTGACCTTTGAACTTCATTATATTCATCAGTAAAGTTTACATAAATTCTGTTTGCATTACTGCGGAATGAGAAGTGTTCGTCTGCAAATCGGAGGGCTGCGACGCCATTTTCTTCACAATAACTTAAATTATAAGAAGATGTGGCACTGCTGAGGGCATTTGCATCACTTCCACCCCAGTGCATGGTGCGACTTGTGCCGGAACTATAATTCAAGAAAGATGAAAGTTCTTGATATGACGTCATGTTGATACCGCCGGTGATTCTTCCATCGTAGCCAACACATCCGAAACGAATGTCAAGACCTGAATTTTCAAGAGATTCTGCCCAAGAAACAATGTCGCNTGCTATAGCGTTGGCTTCATCTGACATAGAGCCGGAATTATCCACCAGAAATACTAAGTCAACCGGGCGAACTTTGGACGCATCATCTCCATTATTGATAACAAGCACACCTTTAGGTTGTCCGTCTACATCTATCCAAACATTCTGATTTCCCTCTCCGGTGCCAAACAGTTTAATCCAATCGTTAGTTGAAGGATCGGAAATGCCGGTCATATCAATATTAATGATGGCTGTACCATCCTCAATTACAGGAGCATAAGAGATGTTGGGAATGTTGGTGTTAATCTCATCACTTTCAATTTTAGGAGATTCTCCTGCCATGCTGTCATCTGGGATGCCTGTATTAGCAAATGTTGAGAACGGATCGTTATTTCCAACTTGGATTGTCTCATCTCCATCTTTTAGACAAGATGTAAATATCATTGAGCCGATAGTGGTCAATGCGATTGCAGATAATTTTAAAAGTTTCATGTTTTATAGATTAGTTATTATTATTCTATGTCAAATTCCACGCGGCGATTCATACGTCTGCCCTGCTCGGTGTCATTGGTAGCTCTAGGGCGACTTGAACCATAACTTGCGCAAGAAAGTTTTTCCGGATCAACCCCTTGGCGAATGAGATATTCCATCACGGCTTCTGCTCTTTCATGTGAAAGAACATCATTACGCTCAACTGTGCCTGTATTATCTGTGTGACCCTGAACTTTAACTTTTGCACCTGTGCTCTTTATTAATTTAGCTAATTTGTTAAGATAATTAAATGAATTTTTCTTTATTACAGATTTATTAGTGTCAAATTGAACATCTTCAATAGCGCAGATTCGCTTTCCTTCGATAGATTGATTTTTATTAATCATATCCATTATTTCATCAAGAGAATAGCACGGTTTTACTTGATAACCCACTTCCTCTTTCTTCTCAACGGGTTGAGAAACAACAGGAGCCACTATTTCTTCCTCTTCAACTATTTCTACATATTTAACCTGCTTTTTCGGGGCACAAAAAATTGATACCGGGATACCAATAGTGGCTTTAACTTCCCAAGTATTGATTCTTCTGGATCCTTCAGCCTTAATATTTCTGTCGGGGAAAAGTTGCAAAATTTCTTTAACCTCGCCATTCTTCTCGCGAGAAGAATATGTGTCAGTGAATCCGAGTTGATAGTTCGCCTCAATACCAACGAAGAATCTGCAATTCTTGATATTGAAATAATAATTCAAACCTATACCGAGGGCTCCGGAGAACATAAAGGAATTATAATTGGACTTGGAAAGATCATACTTGCTTCCGATATAATTATTATTGGAAAAATCTTGCTGTGCGGCGATATATCCCTTATGAGCAAAGCCTAAAATCGGAGCAACATAAACGTATGGACGGAAATTCCNGGAATTCTTACCTATTGTATAAATCAACGGCACTCTTATATCAAAATAAGTCGCTTTTAATCTATAGAAATAATCTGTCATGAAGATATCATCTTCAATTTCGGGATCGTGTTTGTATTCATCTAAAATCCCTCTGCCTATATCGCTAAGTCTTCCGCCTCTTGTCAGGAATGCAAATTCCGGACGGATTCCAAAATTCCCGTTTTTCCCGAAATTATATTGACCAAAGAAGGAAAACATACCTGAGAAATCATTATTGTTTTTCGGATAAAGAGATTTGTCAATTTTCGAAAAATAAAGATTACTCCAGTCCATGCCGGCACTCATGCCAATATAGAAACCTTTAGTTGTGGGGGCTTCAGGCACATCATTTTGGGCTTGAGCAGTCAACAGACCGCTTGCTACAACACTACTCAAAAGAGCAGTTCTTAGTAAAATTTTCATGATTTGTTTGATAGTTAAATAATATGATAATTTATCTCTCTTGTTGATTAAAAAAGGATTTTTGATTTTACTTTTTATTACTTGTCCTACATATCAAGTTATAAATCATTTATTATTTAGTATAAGATCCCTTAATATATTTTCATTTAAGGCATTAATAAATACGTAGATACTACAGGAGCATCAAAAAATACCGGAGAATAACCTTTATTCCATTTAATTCGAATATTATCCCAGCTATGCTTAGGATCTAATTTTTCAATCGTACCTACTATTGTTTCTCCGTCTAACGTTGTCAGATTATTGCCTGTCAGCAAATATTCTAAAGGTTGACCAATATTAGAGTTACTTGCACTTTTTTCTTGGATATAAAGAATATTGTCATCTATGACAGTCACTCTATAATATCTATAATAAGGAGCAGTAACGACACTATAATCTATCACTTCGTCACCTCTATCCGGATTGACTTGAGAAAATAAAACTTGATTTTTACATAGTGTCCACTCTCCTGCCAGTTGATTTGCACTAACTATACTTACTGATGTAGCTTCATCTTGGTTATTATCTTCAGGATCATCGCTTTTACACGATATAATACTTAAAGAAAAGACTGATAATAAAAACAACGGAAATATCAGACGCCGACTCTTAGTGGGATCATTAAACATAGTGATAATTAGTTAATTAATTATTAAGTATTTTTCAGATGATAATTTTAGACATCTCATTATTAATGACATAAATATGTCCACGAAAAAGCGTGGAATAATGTTCCGTTTATTTTCACGAGGTATCGCCAAACACCTTGCACGAAATAAACAGTTCACTCCCACGCAGTTATCGAATATCTATCCCCTTGTCGGGAGTGGACAGACGACAAGCATGAGCGCCTTTTAACTGCTTTTACCTTCGTGCTATGAAATTGGCGATTTCCGTGAAAGGCTAAGCAAGAACGCTTAAAAAATATACACTACCTATGTAGTTTTCACAAAAGTAATAAAATTTCCTTAATTAGGAAAAAATTACTTTCCACGGCATATTTTAATTTTGATTATAGTTTGTNATGCNCTTATTATTCTATCTGATTTTTGAGAATTNGCTGTTTTCGGAATNACTTATGTTGATTTAAACATANANAATAGGCTAAAAATTTCATTTCAAAGATTTTTTACACTAAATTTGCAAGTTGAAAAATAGCCGCAACCCTTTTGCGTCGGATTTTTCATGTTTATCGGAAGGATTTTGGACTCCCGATAATAATCTTTTTTTTGAAAGAAATAAATAAAAAATAACAATAACAATAATCTTAAAAAATGCAGAACAAAGGGTTTATCAGCACCATCGCTGTGCTCCTGATTCTTATCTGTGGATTCTACATCAGCTTCTCTTTCGTGACTTCTCACTATGAGAAACAAGCTGAAGAATACGCAGCCAAAATTTCAGGCACCACCGACGTTACAAATGACGCGTACAAACAAAGCCTGAAACAATTCAATGACTCCATCGACAAGGAGAAAGTTTATCTTGGTTATACCTATAATCAAGTTCGCAAAATGGAAATCGGTCTCGGTCTTGACCTCAAAGGAGGTATGAACGTTGTGCTCGAAATTTCCGTCCCTGACATTCTCCGTCAATATGCCGCAAGCGAGTCTGCTCTCAAAACTATCAACGAAGCAATTGCCGCAACTGAAAAATCCGGTAAAAAATCTTCTGAAAAAGATTTCGTTAAGGCTGTAGCCTCTCATTTTCAACCGGGCACAATGTCAACCCTTTTCGACCTCAACGGCGACTATCTCGGTAAAGTAAAAAAAGGCGCTTCCAACGCTGAAGTTACTGCCGCTCTCAATCAGCAGGTTGAATCTCAAGTTGACGCGGCTTTCAATATCTTCCGCACCCGTATCGACCAATTCGGTGTCGTAGCTCCGAATATCCAGAAACTTCAAGACAAGACCGGACAAATCCTTCTTGAATTGCCGGGTGTCAAAGAGCCGGAACGTGTTACAGACCTTCTGAAATCTTCAGCAAATCTTGAGTTCTTTGAAGTTTATAATTATAACGAAATTCTTCCGGAACTCGCTGCATTCGCTGAAGCATACGCCGCTCAGGACACAATCAATCACCTCAACGTGATTGAACTCCTCGGCGGACGTCAACGCGAAGGAAGTCCGGTAATCGGCATGGTAGCTCCCGCCAACCAGGCTCTCGTGGATTCAATCCTTAACTCACCTTTGGCAAAGACCAAACTCCCTTCTGATTTCTCAGCAGTGTGGGAGGTTAAGGCAACTGAAATTCCCGTTCTGGATGCTCAAGGGAATCCTATTAAGAAAAACGAAAAGGAATATCGCACAACTCCTTATTATCAACTCATCGCTCTCAAGGGCGACGCAGCATTGGAAGGTGATGTTGTAACTTCTGCAACTTCTGAATTTGACAACATGCGCGGCAACACTGTCAACATGCGCATGGACGACAGAGGAGCTCGCGAATGGGCAACACTCACTCGCAACAATATCGGACGCCCGATAGCGATCGTGCTTGACAACCGCGTATATTCTTATCCTAACGTTAATAATGAAATCACAGGCGGAAGCTCTGAAATCACAGGCAACTTCACACCTGAAGAGGCTAACGACCTTGCCAACGTCTTGAAGTCAGGCAAAATGTCTGCGCAAGTTAAGGTTGTCAGCAATAACGTAATCGGTCCGTCGCTCGGCGCAGAAGCTATCCAACAAGGCTTCATCTCCTTCATCGTGGCTCTCGTGCTCCTCATGATTTTCATGATTTGCATCTACGGTGTCATTCCGGGTCTCGTAGCCAATATCGGTCTTATCCTCAACCTTTTCTTTACTCTTGGAATTCTGNCNTCNCTGCANGCAGTNTTGNCACNTTCCGGTATCGCNGGNATCGTGCTCGCNCTCGGNATNGCAGNNNACGCCAACGTGCTTATCTTCGAACGCACTAAAGAGGAATTGGCGCTCGGCAAAAAACTCCGTCAGGCAATATCTGAAGGTTATTCAAATGCATTCTCTGCAATCTTTGACTCAAACCTGACTTCAGTTATCACAGGCATAATCCTTTTGATTTTCGGTTCAGGTCCGATTAAAGGTTTCGCCACTACTCTTATCATCGGTCTTGTTTGCTCATTCTTCACTGCTGTCTTCCTGACTCGCATAGCATTCGAACTTATCACTAAGAACGGACGCTGCGCAAACATGACTTTCACAACTCCTATCTCCCGNAATTTCCTCTCTAACACAAAAATCAATTTCCTCGGTCAAACTAAAGTTTCATCTGTAATTTGGCTCACCCTCATCGTTATCTCAATTGCTTCTCTCGCAATTCGCGGAATGAATCAGGGTATTGATTTCTCAGGGGGTAGAAACTATGTCGTGCAACTCAACAAGGATGTTAATCCGAAAGATGTTGAAGCAAAACTCAGCGACGTCTTCCAAAATGCAGCTAACGACAAGACTGTATCAGTAAATGTCATTTCAATTGATACTCCTTCAAAAGTACGCATCTCCACCAACTATAAGATTGCTGACGAATCAGAAGGTGTAGAACAAGAGATCACAGATATTCTCTACGATAATTTAAAGAATGAATTNACNGNTTCANNCGGCACAGTATTGGACAAGAACTCATTTACAATCGCCGATGAAAGTCATGGCATCATCTCAATTCAGAAGGTTGGTCCGAGCGTGGCTGACGATATGCGCCGCGATGCTTATTGGGCAGTGGGTATTGCACTTGTCTGCATGTTCCTCTACATCTTGCTTCGCTTCCGCAATATCGCATTCTCAGTGGGTGCTGTTGCAGCCGTTGCATTGACTGCATTCCTCATCATCGGTTTCTATTCTGTATGCTGGGGCTTCTTCCCCTTCTCTATGGAAATTGACCAGAGCTTCATTGCAGCTGTGTTGACAATTATCGGTTATCAGATCAACGACACCGTGGTAGTATTCGACCGTGTACGCGAAATGATGAAGGTTTATCCGAAAGAAGACAGATACACTACAATCAATAAGTCTTTGAACACTACCTTGTCTCGTACGTTCATGACTTCATTCTCCACATTGCTCGTATTGCTCTGTATCTTCTTCCTCGGCGGCGACACTATCCGCTCATTCACATTTGCAATGATATTCGGCGTGATTGTCGGCACATTCTGTACACTCTATTGTGCTGCTCCCGTGGCATACGCCATCATCAAGCGCAACACAAAGAAGAATGTAAAAGCCGATGGCAAACCGGTGCTTGAAGGAAATCGTCGTTTCAAATAATTTTGAAAGTTCTTAAAATATAAGAAAGTTCTTCTTTAAAATCATACTATTTATGGAGGCTGCCTGAAAAAAATTCAGGCAGTCTCTTCATTTTATACTCAACGCAACATTCCCCTGAACGTCAAACCCTTAAGATTTGAAAATTTAAAATTTCTCAAGAATAATATGTAATTCATATTTTTTTATTAATTTTGCTTTTGAAATGGTTGCCCTTTCATTCAAGAGAGAATGATTTAAGGCGCATCAAAAGGGAATGAGGTGAAAATCCTCAACAGTACCCGCTGCTGTAATTTCCGCTTGAAAATCATTCAAGCAGTCGTTTTTCGCAATTTGTCACTGGGTAACTCCGGGAAGGCGCGGAAAAATNGGAATAAGTCAGAAGACCTGCCATTTTCGCTTTTTGATATTGCCTGCGGGATTATGGGCTTATTGACGGCAGAAATTAAATAGGACATGACTTATTATAATTTTCTTCCAAGACAATAATTTATAAAGAATACATAAGATCTACACTCCCGTATNTGCACATTTTCATCANTGNAAACGGGAGTGTTTTTGTNTCTGAANTTNTTTATAAATGAAACCCCTTTTTATTCTTTCTTTCCTCATTCTGTCTTCTCCTCAATTTGCTTCCGCCAAGGAGATGCCCGATTCTGCTAAAGTCCAAGACTTGCAGGAGGTTGTGGTCAGTGCTGTTCAACCGACAAAAGAGACAATTCCTGTTCAAACCTTAAGCGGAGAGGAACTTTCAAANCTCAACAGCAATAGCGTTGCTGATGCTCTTAGATATTTTGCGGGAGTGCAAGTAAAAGATTATGGAGGTGTCGGAGGAATAAAGACAGTTAACGTCCGCTCCATGGGCACAAACCATACCGGATTTGTGTATGACGGAGTCCAGTTGGGTAATGCTCAGAACGGGCAGATTGATTTAGGACAATTTTCTCTCGACAATATTGAGGCTCTCTCCCTTCATAACGGTCAAAAGAGTGCATTGCTCCAGCCGGCACGAGATTTTGGAAATGCCGGCACAGTCTATCTTCGCACCCGGACACCTGAATTCAAAGATGATGAAAAATATCATCTTCGACTCGCTTTCCGCACCGGGTCGTTTGATTTGATTAACCCGTCGGCTCTGATAGAACTGAAATTATCTGACAGGATAAACGCATCCTTCGCAGCGGAATGGCTTAATTCAAGCGGAAAATATCGGTTTCGCTACCGAAGAATAAATCCTGCGGGAGAATTAGCCTACGACACTACCGCCGTCAGAGAAAACGGTGACATTAACGCTACCCGGCTTGAACTTAATATCAACGGCTCCATCCGGCAGGGCAACTGGCATTTCAAAGTCTATAATTATAATTCCGAAAGAGGTGTGCCCGGAGCCATAGTAAACAATGTGTGGCGCAGAGGAGAGCGAATCTGGGATACCAATTCCTTTGCTCAGGCTTCAACAACATTAACTTTTGGGAAATTCACAACGATGGAAAACGTCAAATATGCTTTCTATCGCACTCACTATGTCAACAATGACGACAAACAGATAAAGATTGACAACTTATACAAGCAAAAGGAATTCTACTTTTCCACTGCCAATCTCTACTCAATAAATGATTGGTGGAGAGCCTCTGCAAGTTACGATTTCATTTACAACTCACTGAATGCTGATGTATATGGGTTTGCCAAGCCGGATAGATTCACCAATCTATTATCAGTTGCCACTGCTTTTGACTTAAAGCGCGTTGACCTTACTGCAAGCGGCTTGATAACTTTTGTCCACGACAAACTCCGGGGTCAAGAAGCACCTGCCGATAAATGCGTTTTTACACCCGCAATATATTTATCTGTTTACCCTCTACGCAATAGAACCTTATCATTACGCGCATTTTACAAAAAGTCTTTCCGTATGCCGACATTTAATGACCTGTATTATGCAGATATGGGAAATTCCAAATTGAATCCGGAACGTGTGNNCNAATACNATNTCGGAATCTTATNTGACAAGANAAGCAANAATTTCTTATCTCAAATGCGNTTCAGCANNGATGTNTATTATAANAAAGTATATNATAAAATAATTGCATANCCCAAGGGGCAACAATTCCGTTGGACTATGTTGAACCTCGGAGTCGTGGAAATAAAAGGTATTGATGCAACTGCACTTCTGACTCTCAATCCTTATCAAGATATGTTCTTCACTTTTAGGGCGCAATATACTTATCAGAAAGCAATCGACATTACTAATCCTGCAGACAATTATTATCGGCATCAGATTCCTTATATACCTCATCATTCAGGTTCAGCCGTAATTAATGCTTCATGGAAAAACATAGGATTAAACTATAGTTTTATCTATGTCGGAGCGAGATATAATCAACAGGAAAACATCAGATATAATTACACCCAACCATGGTACACCTCCGATATATCCGCATCCTACGACTTTCACATGAGGAAGGTAAAGACCCGGATATTGGTGGAAATCAATAATCTTCTGAGTCAGGATTATGATGTGATTCTGAATTATCCTATGCCGAAACGAAATTTTAAAGTATCTCTTACGGTTGAAATATGAAACAATTTTTCTTTTATATATTTGTCTTCATGCTCCTCATGGGCATCACAGGTTGTCGGGAAGACGAACTTGTGGTGCCGACGGAGTATGAAATTATCGGAGATGAGCGCCCTGAGAGTGCAATTCGCGGATTATACCTGGTCAATGAGGGTAATATGGGTTCAAACAAATGCACACTTGACTACTATGATTATATGACCGGACTATATTCCCGGAACATTTATGCTGAAAAGAATCCCCNCTGTAATTAAAGNNTTAGNAGATGTANGGAATGATATAGGAATTTNCGGCAGTAAGTTATNTGTCGTAATCAATTGCTCTCACNAAGTGGAAGTATTGNATGCTCACACCGGAATAAGAATCGGACANATCGNCATCCCCAATTGCAGATATGTAAGATTTCATCGAGGGAAAGCATACATCAGTTCTTACGTAGGACCCGTGTTGATTGATCCTGACGCACCTAAAGGAGCAGTTTTTGAGGTGGATACCCTCTCTTTGAAAGTTACGAGAAAAGTATCCGTAGGCTATCAGCCCGAAGAAATGGAGATCGTGGATGATTATATGTATGTAGCAAATTCCGGTGGTTATAGGGTTCCTGATTATGACAACACGGTCTCTGTGATTCAAATGATTGACTTTAAGCAGGTGCAGCAAATTCCGGTAGGAATTAATCTCCACAGATTAAAAAAAGATAAATATAATAAACTTTGGGTGACGTCGAGAGGTGATTATCAATCTCGCCCCTCACGATTGTATGTAATGCAAAAGAAGCCCGGATATAATCAAATGGTAGTTACTGACACTGTTCCAATCGCATGCTCAAATATGGCATTTTTTTGCGATAAAATGTATTATTATGCTACCGAATGGAACAATTATACTCAATCAAACAGCATCAGTTATGGAGTGATTGACATTACCACCAAAAAAGTGATATCCAATAATTTTATAAAAGACGGCTCTGAAAAGGAAATTACAATTCCCTACGGGATTGCCATACACCCGGAGACAGGAGACATTTTTATTACGGATGCAAAAAACTATGTTTCTTCCGGCACACTTTATTGCTTCTCTGCCGACGGACGCAAAAAATGGAGTGTACGCTCCGGTGATATTCCTGCCCACATAACTTTCTTATACAAATGAAAAAGATTTTATCAACAATTCTTTTCTGTCTGTTGCTGGCGGGATGTAAAGATGAGATTCCGATGGTGAGCTTCGGGATAGATGATATCTATTACATCAACCGGATGCAGAAGCTGGATCTTCATCCGGCTTTTACCGGAGAAAAGTATGAATGGATGGTGGATGGCAAAATTGTCAGCAATTCACGCGATTATATTTTTATCAGTCCGGAAGAAGGCACTTTTGATTTGGAGTTAAAAATATCAGACTCCGAGACTCCCTATAACTTTTCGTTTAAAGTTGTGGTGCTTCACGAAGAGATTGAATATAGCCCGTATATATCGAAGGTCTATGAGTATTGTCCCGCTCCGGGTCAATTCGTAAATGAGATGCCGAAATATGAAGAGGGGGATTCATACGCTGCAATTCTTCAAAAAGCGGAAGATTGCATCTCAGGCACCAACGATATTATGATTACCTTGGGAGGTTATGGAGGTTATGTTACTTTCGGATTTGACCATACTGTCATGAATATTCCGGGTCAGAAAGATTTTCAGATTTGGGGAAATGCTTTTTATGAACTTATAAATCCGGAAGAAAGAGGTGGCTCGGCAGAACCCGGAATTATAATGGTGAGCTTTGATGCCAATTGCAACGGTTTGCCCGATGATGAATGGTATGAATTAGCCGGAAGTGAATATTACAAACCCTCTACTCTTCACAACTATACAATAACGTATTGTCGTCCGGATAAGAACCATATTCCGGAAGAGGATGAAACCGGATTTTTAGATGATATTTTTTATATCCCGTGGCGAGATTCTCGCGGAGATAAAGGATATATCGCAAAAAATACTTTCCATAATCAACCCTATTTCCCACAGTGGATCACCGATGATGAAATTTCATTTACCGGCAGCCTACTGCCGCAAAACGGAAAGGATTTAAGCGGAACGGGCAGGTATTATGTCCTCTATGCATTCGATTGGGGATATGTCGATAATCATCCGAATGATTATGAAGACCTCAATTCTTTTGACATTTCCCGGGCTGTAGACTCCAAAGGGAATAAGGTTTATCTCCCGGGG